>Ga0208695_1000083_pt1 | contig 134337 bp, 99 predicted proteins | sample AD_UKC111_MetaG_FD_184449 | JGI IMG/M metagenome (GOLD analysis project Ga0208695, IMG submission 184449) | Active sludge microbial communities of municipal wastewater-treating anaerobic digesters from Hong Kong - AD_UKC111_MetaG (SPAdes)... | ecosystem: Engineered > Bioreactor > Anaerobic >... | reverse complement strand
CCTCTTTTTTTGTAATCAAATCCTAAAATGTGTTAAATAACCTTAACAGGGAATAAAGGGGACATTTAATTGGTCTAATTTTAAACCCGTGAAAATTGGATATCCCACTGCTTTGATGAGATTGAAAACAGTTTTATTGATTCTTGTTGCCTCTTTTCTGCCAGCAAAAGCCCAGGAAAGTTTACATGCCCTTCCGGCACCGGGCTTCGAAACCCGGATCACCAAATATATAGACACTATCAGAATTATTGACACGCATGAGCATCTGATCGGCCCCGAAATGCTCAATAATAGCTTTTTCCTCGACTTTTCACTTCTGTTCATGCAGAACGGATATGACGACCTTGTCTCTGCCGGAATGCCAGATACCCTTTTTAACGCTTTATTTAACAGGTATCTTGATCCGGTAAGCAAATGGAAAATCATTGAACCATATTGGGAAAATTCGTTTAATACGTCCTTTAACAGAATGCTTCTTCATAGTATTGAAAGACTTTATGGCATAAATGAACTTAATGAAGCAACGGTCGGTCCTCTTTCGGAAAAGATCAGAAAAGCACATCAAACAGACTGGTTCGACCGGATAATAAGGGATTCATGTAAAATAGAATATTTTATTAAAGATGGTAACTACATACCAGGGAAAGACGATTTTGTTAGGTATGAAAAAAGATTCGATGACTGGCTCACGGTCAGATCAAAGTTCAGGATCGACTCCCTGGCCATTTTACAACTCGACCCTATATATTCTCTTGATGACTTTGTCAGATCACTTGAAACAGCTTTTGAAAAGGAACTTAAAAACGGTATGATCGCCGTTAAAATATTCAGTTCATATTACCGTACCCTTCAGTTTGAAAAAACAAACCCCGATGCAGCAAAAAAGGTGTTTAAGACACTTGTGAACGGTGAAGAAGATTTCGCGATATCCATGAAAGAAGCAAAGCCCCTTCAGGATTATATGCTCTTCAGGCTCCTTGATCTTGCCCGGAAATACGACAAACCCGTTGCTATCCACACAGGTATACAGGCCGGAAAAGGTAAGATCATAGGGAATTCTAATCCGGAACTGCTTACAAATCTGTTCATTGAATACCCGGATGTTAATTTCGTTCTTTATCATGGCAGCTACCCTTATGGTGGAGAACTGGCTGCACTTGCCAAAAATTACAGGAATGTTTATATCGACATGAACTGGGTCTATGCAGTATCTCCCACTTACAGTGAGCGGTATTTCAACGAATGGCTTGAGATGGTTCCTGTTAGCCGGATAACCGCGTTTGGCGGAGACTGTATGGCTGTGGAAAATGTTTACAGCGAGTTGCTGGCTGCAAAAAGGATTATTTCGAAAGTCCTCATCAACAAGGTAAAGGAAGGATACATTACGGAACGTGAAGCACTGATCATTGCCAAAATGATCCTGCACGATAACGCGGTAAAGCTTTATAAGCTTAATTAATGCTATCTGATCCTGACCGGCTTACGGAAATCTTCCTTCATGTCATACGGGAGCATCCATACTTTATCACATTTTTCATTTGTGAAATAAATGTAGGATTTTGACAATTCATTCGCATTTCCGTCGGTCCATAAGGCGAAAAAATCCTTTTGTGCATTTAATGGATGACGTACAAAAGAATTATTGTTGATACTATTGATTGTAACATCTGTTACTTTTTGCCATTCAGCACCTCTGTTTCTGCTTATCCACAGGGCAATTTCTCCTCCTGTCCCGAATTTCTGAGGACCCGGTTCGGTAGGGCCGATTACTTTCCAATCACTGCCTTCAACATGAATGGAGCCTCTGTCGAAATTATGCGTTGACTCACATACTTTGTTAAAAACCCATTCTCCATCCTTCCTGCTTATCACGAACCAGTCTTTTAATCCGGTGCCAGGGCCAGGATAGGGATTCCCGCTGATAATGACCAGAATTACGGGATTCCCCTCCGAATCAAAATCCATATCACTCAGGTATACTTCTTTCCCATCTTTCTCATAGTTTCGGATCATGGCGTCATTTTCCACATCCACAAGCGGAATCCGGACAGGTTTGCCATCAACTGTCTTCCAGGTCTTTCCCATATCATCACTCTGCAAAAAATAGAGGTTGGTCTGGCGGTCTATATCACCCTTTGGAAAATAATTAAATACCGTGACTATTCTCCCTTGACAGACATCGGAAATCTGCATACTGCCACCCATTGAAGCAAGCCTTTGTTCGTCTGCCCACGACTTGCCATCCGTGCCAGAGGCACACCATAATTCGAGTCCTTTGGATAATTTTGAATAAAACATTAAAAATCCTTCACTCCCAATCCACCATGGTTGTGGAGATATCATCTCTATCTCCCTTACCATCTCAAAGGCATCTATTGAATATGGTTTTGTGCTCCTGAAAATCATCCCTGGTCTGGTCCTGAGGTAACCGCTTACAAAAACCCACAGAATTCCTTCATCATCTATAGAAAGAGAAGCATTGTCGTAAGGCTCCTTCACTCCCATTTTATCATACACTATCACAGGTTTGGGGACCATGTGCGTTCTGTGGTCAAAATAGGAAATCATTATTAACAGGTGTTGTTCTTCGGCATTTGTAGTTCCTCCATAAACAAAGAATGTCTTTCTTGCTTTTGGAGAATATATGGCAATCGGACGGTGCCGTGAAGCGAATGTGGAAACGCCTCCCGAGAACTTATAGCCGTATTTCGTATTAGGGCCGGACGAGTACCAAATACCCTTATACCCGTCTATTCTTGGATTCTGGGAATAAAGGACAAAAGAACTGGTAAAGAAAAGTAATAACAGAATGACTAAAAGAATTTTCCTCAGCATAGTGTCAGGTTCACGGTGTATCCGTAAATATAATTTTTTTTAACATATTTACATATACTAAAAAGCATTAACATGCATCAATACAAAATCCCTTTGCGCCCTTTGCGTAACTTTTTGCGTCATGCACAGTAAAAAAAATAAACCACAAATGGCAAGAAGGCTGTCACAAAGTAACGCTAAGGTTATTATTTAAAATGAAAATAATACCAGAATGTATCACTGAACTTTTCCGTCATCTTTGTCTTGAGCAGGACAGGATTCTGACGTGCGGCAATATAAGCAGTGAAATACTGGCTGAACCGGCTCTGGGTATCAGCGCTTATTGGTAATCCTCCGACGTCAGGGAAGATCTGACGGCTGTTGTAAATTATCATTACAGCTTCCTCAAGATGACGCGGAATTTTTGTATAGCCCATTGCTTTCATCTTTTTTACATTGGCAACTGCTTCCTCCACATTTTTGGTAAGTAAAAGGCCCGCCAGATAGTATTCAAATGCCACCCTGTTATCAGGATTGCCTTCAAGAATCAGAGGGAGATTGTTCTGAGGCTCATTGAACTGGACGAAGAAATTCTTTTTTGGCAGTAACTTTCTCTTTGCACCCAGCTCGGGATGCGAATCTATAAGTTCAGGGTTATCTGCAAGTTTCAGAAGATCTTTTGCCCATTTGCGGTAATATATTGTTTTTTCAAGGATGCTGAGGTATTTCCTTGCCATCAGGCAGTCGCCATTAATAAGGCTTGTTTTGGCAAGCATCTTAAGATTACCGGGCCTGTAACCATAAACTGTCATTTCTTCATAAGCCCAACGGTGAGCTTCATTGGCAAGTCCCACTGCATAATAAAAATACGCCCCGCGGTCAAGATGAACATCTCCCCAGGGCAGAATAAGTGCCGAATAACCGAAATCCTGCCTTCCCCTGAACATTCTGTCGCACAGCTGACCCGATTCGGCAAGGGCATAATTATAAAAATACTGTCCTATAAGATTAAGTGAAGGTTTCCTTTCATGCAGGCTGGCTGCCTCACTGTACTTTCCTGCAAAAACAAGCTTCTGGATTTCAACAACCCTGGATGTCTGTGGATTATAGATACGAAGGATTATTATAATACTTAGGGCTAAAATGATAAAAGCCTCAAAAAGAGAAAAGTTCCTCGTATTAAGTGTGGCCTTTCCGTATCTGGATGCGATATTGCAGATCAGCGGATATAACACAACAAATGCAGTCAGGAAAATAAAGGCAGTCCTGTATGATTTGTCCTCAAGCCACGGCAGGGGATAGAATATCAGATTTGCAGATGGTTCAAGGAACAACATTCTGACAGAAACCAAGAATGAAAGGCCTGCCAGAATCAGAAGTATAAGAATTTGGTAAAATTTGTTCCTGCCGTTTTCTTTAAAAAGCATATGTATGATATACAGTCCGGCAAAAATCATCGCGTATCCGCCGGCAATGTAATAGAACAACGGGAACAGAATCAATACGGCTATCCTTCTCCATTTACCTGATGAAGAAATAAAAAACAGGTAAAATGCCAGCACCATCATGAAGCCAAGGTTATATTCCATCAGGTGATAATAGTTGGCCTGCATAAGCATCAGAAGTGATGACGGAACAAGTATCAGCGGCAAGGTAAAGGAGCCGTCAGGAAGGAGCCGCCTGTTAATCCTGTGGAAGATGTAAGCAACCAGGCTAAGTACTGAAGCCAGTATCAGGGAACCCTCCACCCTTCCGGCATAGAACTGTTTCAGAAATCTTCCGGCAAATTCAAGAAGTCCGCCAGGCTTTAACAGCCTTTGATGAAGAAAATCTCCGGAAAAAATAAAAAGAGACTGTGTTTCCTGGAAATAGAGGACATAATTGCCCAGAAAACAGAAATATCCGAAAACTATGATAAAAAAGAGAAAAATAAACAAGAATATGTCATTTTCTTTTGCCGGTATCTTATTTGTCTTGCCCATTACTCGTGAACTGATCTTTGATTGTCCTTTACTACCTCTTCTTTATTAAACTGCCGCACCGCAGGTGATTTATCGCCGGTGTTCCCGGGCTTGGCTTTAAGTGACTCCTGTTTTGAAGCTGCTGCCAGATCACGCGGCCTGATCATGATTCTGCCATCAACAAATTCGGGTATGTTGAATGATTCAAGGAGGCGGTCATATAACGAGGGATCGCGCTGCGGCAAAACGAATTCCTTACCCTGCCTGCCATCTTTTGCTATATAAGCAAAATAAGGACGTCCGGTCCTGCCATCCGTCCTTCTGCTGCTGAAAACGAGCCACCTGCTGTTCCTTGACCAGGTATGATAACTTTCGGTTTTATCACTGTTAATGCTCATTTTTTCTGCTTTCCCGGTCTGAAGATCAAGCATGTACAGATCAGCTTCCTGATGCCATATCGGGAAAGTGCCAAAATCTGCAAGCGTGAATACAAGAAACCTGCCATCAGGAGAGATCCTTGGAAACGATACGCTCTTATTTATTGAATCCGCACTGAATACTATTTCAGTGTCACCAAAGGTGCGTGTGTCCGGATCAAATGATTTTCTTGCCAGATCATACCTTGTGTTCATTATTTGTTCCATTTCCGGCGAAGAAAATGAAATAAGCTGGGGTGCCCTGCAGAAATACAAATACCTGCCGTCAGGTGACCAGGATGGGAACGTCTGCTGGTATTTCGTTGTATCCCTGTCGGTAACATTAATTACTTCGTTAAGCTTCCTGTCGTAGACAACAAGAGAAGAAACAAGGTCAAAAACTTCAACATTCCTGTCAGGGACAGAATAGAAGCTCTGGCGCACCTGGTTTGAAGAAAATGCTACAAACCTCCCGTCGGGATGCCATGAAGGATAGGTCGCTCCTCCGGGCATCGATTCAATTTTAGGATCTGTACGGGTTATCCTGCCGTCTTCAATAAAATATGTCCCTCCCTTTGATCCCCTTATGTGCAGCAGGAAGCGATCCGAACTGTTCCTGTTGAATGAATGGCAGTTGGCACAATTTTTATCCATTATCTGGTTATCAAAAAGCGGTTCTTCCTCGAAACTTTCGATAGAACGTTGCACTATCTTAATGTTCGACCAGCTGTAGTATCCCGGATTTATTAACCTGTAAGCAAGATAAGGATCAATTGGTTCTTCAGTTACATACATGAAGAACTCCCTGTATTGTATTGCTTCCTTTCCATTACTTACATAAACACGGAACGTAATTTTACCATTGCTCCTGCCAGAGATCAGTTTCTTCCATTTCTTTTCCGGAAACCTTATTGTTCCATCAGAAGACTTTACTTCAATCTTAAAATCGTCCGACTCTGCCGTCACCATAAAAGACTTCCCTTCTTCGGTGATCCTGAAATTCATGGGTGCAATATTCGGAGGTATTGTAACATTAATATAATCAGGACTTATCATAGGTATCCGATCATTCAAAGGCGCGTTGCCGTCAAATTTCCTGCATCCCCAGAAGAACAGAATGGCTGCCAGTAAAACCGTATTCATCAGGTATCTTTTCCCCATCATCATTCGACTTTCCAGTTGGTTTTGTGAGCGATAAAGTTAGGATTTTTTCGGGTTATTGTAATGAATATTGTTTTCTCACCTTTCATATTTAGCCCGGATTGCCCCCCAAGCCCTCTGAAGGCTACACCGTGTGCACATATTTGCGCCAAAATCCTTTAAAGGTCTGAAATCCTTCTTAAAGAGCAGGAGATACAGAAATAAAAAGGGATGATTGAAATTTTATCATATATTTGGTTTTCATCTAAAAAGTCATGATCAGAAACATTCCTTTATTTCTTTTTTCAGGAGCACTGGCATTCTTTCTTTTAACCTGTAAGTCCGGCTCAGAAGGATCATCCGGCAGCCTGGACATGAAAACAAAAGACAGGATAATTAAAGTTGCAGAAGACTATATCTCCGGACAGCTAAAGAATCCTGAAAAAAAAGCTCTGGGAAACGGAGTAATTGAGTTCAGCGATGAAAACAGGCGTCTTATCCTTGATCCGTCAACAATCCGTACGGGTCTGATAGATGATGATAACGAAGCTGATGCAATCATAACTCTTTACAACTTTCAGGGTCAGTATCAGACAGTATCGGAACAGCTTGTTCTTCTGGGATCGGGAAAGAAATACAAGCTCGCGGGATCAATCGAATCAGATATGCGGATAATCTCAGTCGAAAACAGGATAATAACCGCCGACGTTCCTGAACATACCCGCGACACTCCCCTTTTTAATTGTCCCTCGTGCTGGGAAGTCGTTAAATTTCAGTTCCATCAGGGTGAGTTCGTACGCACTGAATAAACGACCGCATTTCTCCTGTTAATTCCTCCTATCACCAGTGGCGTATCGCCGTCAATGTAAAGGAGCGATTCTACCATGCCATTCAATAAAAGCCCGCTTTGCGACGGAGTGAGAGCTGTGAATGACCGGTTGCCGCCTGAAAGAAGAACAATGCCTTTCAGTGCATCATAGTATCCGGTGGAAATATCATAGGTATAATCATTACCCCCCGCGATGATGTCAGGATAATTATCTCCGTTGAGGTCTTTTACAATCATCTTCTTAACAGGTGACACCTGCATCTGAAGTGGAAGCTTTTCCCATTTCATATTACCTTTATCATTCCAGATGACATAACTTGACGGTGTATTTACATATAGTTTAAACTCGAGACGTTTCATGATTTCTTCATCAATCATCTGTCTGAAGCTGGTATAGCTGAACGACTTGTAATCGCTGAAGAGTTTCTGGAAAAGATTTGATTGTTCAATAAGCTCATCAAGATAATTGATCGGATACTCAGTCATTTTGCCATCCTTGTCTTTCCAATAAGCGGTTGATACAGGATCAATGACCCCGTCAAGATCGAGATCAATTGAGTAAAGGCTCACCGGATATTTGTCACTTATCGTGAATCTGTTGTTTTCCCCGAGATTTCCAACGATGTAGTCGTCATCACCGTCATTGTCAAAATCTCCTGCTATTATTGAGAACCAGAATCCGTGGTAATTGTCAAAGCTCTTTAAATCAGTCTTTACCAGTTCTTTTCTACCTGTATTTTTAAGCACGGCAATTGAATTCCATTCCCTTGTAACGAGCAGGTCTTCCCATCCATCCTTATCATAATCGCTCCAGACTGCGTCTGTTACCATACCAAGATCAAATTTCAGCGGATCTTTTGCAGAAAGATTGCCATTCTCATTGATTAGAAGCCAGGAAGGATCGGAATGGGGGAACATGCCTTTTTTCACCCGTGAACCTATAAACAGGTCCACATCGCCATCATGGTCAAAATCAGCCGGTTTTATTACTGAGCCAATAAATGGAGGCAAAGGAAGCTCTTTTCTGGTGAACGCTCCATTCCGATTTTCGTAGAGATAATGCCGATAGCTGCTTTCATCCTTGTTCTCATAACCGCCTGCCAGTGCAATCACGTCATTGTCGCCATCATTGTCGATATCAACAATTGCAATTGCCGATTCTGAAAATTTCTTCGGGCCGGTAAGACCGGGTATGGAATCACTGATAAAACCGTTGCCCTTCCTCAAAAAAACAGTTGTTGGGAGAAGGTTTGTGGCTCCGATGACAATGTCTTCCTTCCCGTCATTGTTCAGGTCGCCTTTTGCCATCACCGGGCCTATCTGTGAAAATTTATGCGGAATGATATTCTGTTCCAGATAAAAATCAGGGAAATCGGCCTGTTCATGTCTGTATGGAATGATGCTGTCACATCTTGTAAAAAGAAGGTCAGCATTTCTCAACGTGGTAAAAGCTTTACCCGGCTTTACCGATTGGGCTTCATCAATTTCTATCAGCTGGTTCCTTTTGATATTCCTCAAAAGTGAGATATTTCCTGAAGAAGGCCATGTGATCCTGATGGAATCAATGATTTTGGCATCCCCGATCCCGAAATGCACAATCGGATCGACAGAGGATGCATAGCCGCGGCTCAGAAAATGTTCATTGAACTGGTACCTGCCATTGCACCATATTTCGGCCTTTGCACCAAGCGCCATTGTATTTCCTTCTTTACCTTTAAGTAAAATCCTTATCCATCCGGCCTTTTTACCTGATCGTTCAACAGTTGTATTTTTAAGTACAAATGCCTTGTCATTTATATTGTTTGACACATAATCAAGATCGCCGTCGTTGTCAAGGTCGGCAAATGATGCACCGTACGAATATGAAGGGATATCGGGAAGCCAGTCATACCTTCTTTTAAAATGAAACAGGTCGGTATTTTCAAATGCCATATTGTTTACCTTGATAGAAGGTGCCATTTTTATCACATGATCCCCGTCTGCAACGTAACCATATACTGTGACTTTATATCTTGTCCAGTCTTTGTCGGTAAGATCCTTTGGATATCCATTGGCTATTATCAGGTCTTTATCCCCGTCATTGTCATAATCAGCAAATAAAGGTGACCAGCTCCATTCCGTGTCGTAAATGTTTCCCATCATCTGGCCGACCTCACTGTATGGAAGCATCTCACCGTTTATGAAACCGTTATGAAGGTGAAGCATATTCCTGAGATACTGATGTTCAAAATTAAATTTGGCATCCAGGCCATAGAACATGTAACTGAATCCGGCGATGGTTTGCCTCTTTTTATAGTAATATTCAGGAAGCATGTCGAGAGTCAGTATATCAGGACAGCCATCGTTGTTTACATCGGCCATATCATCACCCATTGAGGATTTGGTCTGATAGGAAAGATATTTTCCTATTTCATTTTTAAAGGTCCCGTCGCGCTGATTTATATACAAAAGGTCATTCGAGATAAAGTCATTTGATATATAAATATCGGGGTATCCGTCTTTATTTACATCTCCGACAGCCACTCCAAGGCCGAATCCTTCATACACTATTCCTGCCTGAACTGTGACATCTGTAAATGTGCCATCACCGTTGTTCCTGAAGAGTTTGTCATTGTTCATGGCGCTGCCATCCGATATTTTTGGCCGATAGGCTGCATCCATTCTTGAATTCAGGGTATTGTTCATAATGTAAAGATCAATATCCCCGTCGAGGTCATAATCCAAAAAAGCTGACTGGACTGATTCGCCATCATAAGCTATGCCGTATTCATCAGCCTTTTCCTCGAAAAACGGTTCTCCTTTTTCATTTATGCCCGTATTTACCCAGAGACGGTTAAGACATTTCCCGGGCAGAGAATCTTTTGTAGCAGTAATGTAAACATCAGCAAGCCTGTCGTTATTAATATCAACGATCGTCACTCCGCTGAACCATTGATTGTTGGTGAGCCCTTTAAAGTTTGAAGTAATATCCTTGAATTTGAAATTGCCAAGATTAAGATACGCTCGCGGAGAAACCTGGTTACCCGCAAATACAATGTCGGCCAGCCCGTCATTATTCAGATCTCCTATACCAAGGCCAGCCCCATTGTAAATGTATTCATATGTCATTACATTGAAACTGTCAGTTTCGGTTATTGTATTGCTGAAATCCACACCTGTTGATGCCGGATCGAGATATTCAAACCTTGTCTGTTTTGAACATGATAACAGGATCAGGGAGAATAATCCGTAAAAAAAGTACTTCATGGATAAAGATTAGGAATGCTAATATATTACTTCTTATCCATAATACAACGGACAGAGAATCCGCTTTGGATTTCATCGCACCCCCGGAATATTCTGCTAGTGCTGTTGTGCAATCCGCGATTCCAGGCCAGTGTGATATTAGCCCTTGTTGAGGACCACCACACAGCATAGTCGTTTCCGAAATCAGGAAAAACGCCTGTATTATACCTCATCCCTGCCGGAAGTGCGGTAAAATCAAACTCATTTGTGGCCTGGCTGAAATAGTTCTTCCAGTGTGTTGTGCCCGCTTCCTTTAACTTGTCGCCGGCGGTGATAATATCGCCCAGGAAATCCGTCAGCTCTTTCCATTCATTATCGCTTGGAACGTGCCAGCCTTTCGGGCATAGTTTTTTTGTGTCAACAGTGAACCAGTTATATAATATCCCGTAGACTTCTTTGTTCTTTGGTTCATTTTCATAAAAGCAATATGCTGGGTAGTTCGCAGACGACCATGTTTTTTCATCGCTGACGAGCTTGATCGGGGTGCCGTCGTTCAAACGGGTAGTTTTAAGGTTTTCTGCCATCCAGGTCTGTTTGCCGATAACTATTGACAAATAGGTATTGCCGTCAACATCCTTCACCGCAGTCTGTGAATGTAAAAATGCCGGTCGCTGTGACAATAGCAATATTGTTAATATCACGGCTTTTATCATTTTCATGCTTGCTCTTTTGATCTTCATTTTCATACCGATAAATTACCAATATAACCATTTCAGGTTAAACAGGTGCCTGCCCCTTCAGCTATTTTGTATTATATTTAAATACCAGTGCCTTCGATCTGTTTATGCCTGCAACAAGCAATGGATTTTCACCTTCCATCCAGAGCAAAGATCCTGCCATCCCGTTTACAAAAAATCCGCTCTCTGAAGGGCCCAATGCCTTAAATGAGGCATTTCCGCCTTTAGCCTTTTTTTCTGTCTCATTTATTAATATCAGTCCTTTGTTGCCGTCAAGATATCCTGTGGCCAGACCCCATGAAAAGTCGTTGCCAATCGCAATTATGTCAGGAAGTGAGTCGCCGTTGAGATCACGGATTATCATTCCTGTTAAGGGAGAAAGCTGTGCCTGCCACGGCAGTCTTTCCCACCTGAACCTGCCATTATCATTCCAAATGATATAACTTGATGTTGAATTTACATAAAGGCTGAACTCAAGACGTTTTCTTATTGCTTCAGGTATTAGCTCATCAAAATCAAGCATACTGAAAGATGAGTAGTCCTTGCATCTTCCTTCCATAAACGGGGATTGTGACCATAGCTCATCGAGATAATTAAGGGGGTATTCAGCCGGCTTACCGTCCTGATCATTATAAAATGCAGTAATAAGGGGATCAAGATTTCCATCGGGTTCCAGATCTATCGCATATAGTTTCATTGGGTGCAGGTCATTTAAAGGGAACCTGTGGTTTTCGCCCAGGTTGCCGGCGATATAATCCTCATCACCGTCTCCATCGAGGTCGGCTGCTGAAATTGAATACCATAATCCATGTTTTGATTCAATTTCCGGAATTACCTGAGGAACGAACCTCTTTCCATTTTCATTTTTTAACAGCACTATCGAATTCCAGTCTCTTGCCACCAGCAGATCAGTCCATCCATCCCTGTTGTAATCGGTCCATACCGCATCGGTAACCATACCCAGGTTTAGCCTGAAATCAGGATCAGCTGAATATCGTCCGTTCTTGTTTAGAAGTATCCATGAATGATTCGCGTAGGGGAACATTCCTTTCTTTACCCTTGAACCTATGAACAGATCAATATCACCATCATTGTCAAAATCGCAGGGACGGACTACTGAAGCTGGGAAAGCCGGTGCATTAAGAGGATGACTTATGAAAGATGAGTTCCGTTTCTCGTAAATGAAATGCTTGTATTCATTCTCCGACTGATTCTCATACCCTCCGGCCATCACAATAATATCGTTGTCACCATCATTGTCGTAATCTACGATGGCAATATTCGATTCCGGGACTTGTTTCATTGCAGTAAATCCTTCAAATTCAGTACGCTGAAACTTGTCTCCACGACCCAAAAACACCATCGATGGCTGACTAAGAGTTGCACCGGTAACAATGTCTTCGTTGCCGTCGCCGTCAATATCTCCTTTTGCAAGACAGGGGCCGATCTGCGAAAACTTGTGTGGTATTATTTTCTGATTCTGTCTGAAATCGTTGAAATCATCCTGTTGGTGTGAATAATCAAGTATGCTGTCGTTAACGCAAAACAGCAACCCGGAATTCCTGTTACGTTCTTGTGGTTTTTTCCAGGGAACTGAGTTTTCAAATCTTATCTCTATGGTCTGGTTTGCTGTTATATTTTTGAGAACAGAGAAGTATGAATCCCCCGGCCAGGTAATCCTTAGAGAATCAGCAATCTGTATATCAGCCAGCCCGAAATGGATAACAGGATCCACGGAAGAAGCATAGCCTCTTGTCAGAAAATGTTCATAGTACTGGATTTTTCCGCCGCACCAAAGCTCTGCCTTCGCCCCCAAAGCCAGAGGATTGGTGTCGGGGCCGATGAGCCTGATCTTTAGAAAATTTGAAGGTTTTTTCGACTTTTCGACTGTTACGTTCCTGTATACGAAAGCTTTGTCGTTAATATTATTTATCACATAATCAAGATCTCCGTCATTATCAAGGTCCGCAAACGCTGCCCCATATGAAAATGAAGGGATATCAGGGAACCAGTCATTTGCTGGAACAAATATCGAATCGCCCCTGTTCTCAAAAGCGACATTCGGGATTTTCAGAGATGGTGCCATTTCTGATAGTCCTTTTTCGGTAGTAAGCGATCCGGCAGCTGAAGCTTTTATCTTTGTCCAGTCTTTATCCCTGATATCTCTGGGAAATCCGGTTGTGACAAGCAGGTCCCTGTCGCCGTCATTATCAAAATCCGCAAACAGTGGAGACCAGCTCCAGTCAGTCTCCGACATTCCCATCATCTGACCTGATTCGCTGAAAGGGAGGAGCCTGCCATTCAGAAATCCATTGTGCAGATGGAGCATATTTCTCAGATATTGATGTTCATAACCGAATTCTTTATCGGCTTCATAAAAACTATAGTTAAACCCGTTTATGGTTTGTTTTTTCTTCTGATAATCTGAAGGCATCATATCGAGGGTACAGATATCCGGATTTCCGTCACCGTTTATGTCAGCGATATCATTGCCTTTTGAAGTCCTCGACTGGTATGAAATGTATTTTTCGATTTCGTTACGAAAAGATCCGTCACCCTGATTTATGTATAAAACATCATTTGCAAGAAGATCGTTCGATATGTAAAGATCGGGGTATCCGTCCTTGTTCAGGTCGCTTACAGCCAGACCCATTCCGAAGCCTTCGTTCCGGATACCGGCTTCCAAAGTAACATCAGTAAATGTTCCGTCGCCATTATTGTGATAGAGCCTGTCATTATTGGGTGCTGTTCCGTCGGATATCTTCTGACGGTATGTCGATACGGCAGGATAAGTAATCTCATTGTTCAGAACGTAAAGATCAGGGAATCCGTCAAGGTCATAGTCAAAAAATGCAGCTGCGACTGATTGATCATCGCATGCTATGCCAGATTCTTCAGAAAGTTCAGTGAAGACGGGATCCTGGCCTTTCCGACATCCTCCATTTATCCACAGGCGGTTTTTACGTTTTTCCCTTGTTTTTCCTCCAGTTGAAGTAAGATAGATATCGAGCCACCCGTCATTATTCACGTCAGCCATTGCCACACCACTGTACCATTGATCATTTGCCAGCCCTTTCAGATTCGCGGTTATATCCCTGAACCTGAAATCCCCCGTGTTCAGATAAACTCTTGAAGACACCTGGTTGCCTGCAAAAACAAGGTCAGTAAGCCCGTCATTGTTCAGGTCGCCGGTTCCGACTCCGGCACCATTAAAAAGATATTCATAATTCATAAGGTTAAGGCTGTCGGATTCGATAACAGTATTATTAAAATCTATTCCGGTATGTCCCGGATCCATCAGCACAAATTTGGAGGGATCGGAACAGGAGATTAGCAATGAAGCACAAAGAATGATAAAAAGTCTGTTCATCCCGGTGGTTTATTTATGCTAAGATAAAAAAATAAGGACATGCCAGGGCATGTCCTTAACTCTAAATTACAATTACAGGAACGTACTATCGGTTCTGCACGATATTACCTTCACTCAGGTCGATCTGGCGCTGCGGGATCGGGAAGGAAACATCTTCCGGGCCCAATGCAGCACCCTGGTACAATTTATCACCCCATGGCATGCTCTTCTCATAGGCAAGGACCTTTGAAAGTTCAGCCACTGTTATTCCCCATCTGTTAAGGTCGAACCATCTATGACCCTCCTGACCGAGTTCAAGTTTCCTTTCCATGTAGAGAGCCTTGCGGGCATTTTCTTTTGTATCGAAAGGTGCTCCTGTTAAAGGATACGGACTTACAACATAGTTTGCAGCAGGGACATTACCATCCTTTACGAATCCGTCAGGATTTGAAGCCCTGGTTCGAACCTGGTTTATCAGGGCCCTTGCGTTTTCGAGGCTTCCGGCTTCAATTTCACATTCAGCAAGCAACAGAAGGAGGTCAGCATAACGTATCATACGGTATCCATTTGCCGTATAGCCTGATGTCCAGCTTCCTACTTCGGTATAGGTGCCTGTCTGTGATTTTTTGTAAACCTGTTTTTTCGGACTGTAAGGACCAGAATAGGTCTGGTCTCGTATCCAGTTCATACCTGTATGAATTCCCCAATCCCAGTAAGGGATTCCCCTTCTTCCCACTGACCAGTCGAGACGAGGATCCAATGGATCGGGGTCTTCCTGCCACTGAACAGCCCAGTAAGTCGGACTTGTAAGTGGCGGATGTCCTATATTCCCTTCAGTCAAGGATACGTATGCTTTTACCTGACGATTAGGTGCTTCTGATGGATCGGTGACGATAACAACATCCTTCTTTGAATAGGTAGTGCCGGCGTCCCAATTGTTTTCTGTGGGACATCCCTGATCATTTAACACTGGATAACTATTATAATTATCAAGATAAGGCAACCCCTGAGCATTGGTTCTGAATGAATTTACGAAATCCTGTGTCGGGTTGAAGAATCCGCAGCAGGTACCCGGGGCATTGCCGTTATACGGGAAGTTAAGGACCTCACCGTTTCCGCCGTTGGTTCCGCCCGAGTTGTCGTTTACCGAATACTGTACAGTATAGATGCATTCGATACCGTTGCGGTTGGCAATATCAAATATCTCACCATAAGTTGGAGCAAGGCCTATATCAGCTCCATTGGGCTTTTTACCCGTGTTTTTTGCATCGTTCAGCAGCACGAGGGCCTTAGCGTAATCCTTGTTCATTTCCATCTCAGCTTTTGCGAGAAGGATCTGGCTTACAGTTTTGTTGAACCTTCCTATGGCTCCCATGTTTAAAGGGAGCTTTGTGCCTTCAGTAAGATCGGCAATTATCTGTGCCCTGACATCAGCTGTATTTGTAACTGTATAGGGATCAGTATTTTCATCAACATACGGGATCTTGCCGCCCCACATTCTCCAGGCATCAAAATGATACCATCCCCTCAGGACCCGTGCCTGCTGTGTCCAAAGATCTGCATCAGACTGTGATATCGTACCTTTTTCCAGAGCTTTGTTAATGATAATGATTGTTTTATTGCATCTTGTTATAGCATCATATACAGTTCTCCATTTCACGTTCAGATAGTCATTTGTTGACGTTTCACTGAATGTCTGTATCGGGTTGATAAAAGGCTGGTCACCGGCATCTGAACCTTTGTTGGCTTCCATTCCTCTAATGGATCCATAAACCCAGTTAGAGGTTGCTGAACCCCAGCCCCCGGGTCCGCCCTGACCATCAAGGCATGCATAACAGCCAATCAGCATCGCTTCTATACCCGGATCATCGGCAAGTATGTTTTCGTCGAGTGAACCTGCTGGTTTTACTGTCAGAAAGTCTTCCTTACAGGAACCAATCAATAGGATCCCGGCAAGAATTAAGAAAAATATTAAAGATCTATTTTTCATATTATTTCATATTATACTGTTAAAAATTCACATTTAAACCTACAAGGTACTGTTTAACCAGAGGATAGTTTCCGGCATCCATACCGAAGGTTGTGTCCCAGCCGCCAAGTTCGGGATCAAGCCCTGAGTATTTTGTAATTGTAAACAGGTTAACTCCCTGCAAATAGACCCTGATTGATCCGATATTAATTTTGCTCGTAACACTTTCAGGAATTGTATATCCGATCTGAAGGTTTTTCAGACGGAGGAACGATCCATCTTCAATGTAATAGTCGTTGATTTCGTTATTTGTCGAGAAATTAGACTTGTTGGATGCTTTCGGGGTGGTTGCATTTGTTCTTTGCGGAGTCCAGCTGTTGTAGAGGGCATTTTTGCTTTTCTGTCCCTGGAACGATGGCCAGAAATCGACCCACCATGTGTTCCAGTTAAAGATATCGTTACCCTGTGATCCGTAAAGGAATGCTGTCAGGTCGAAGTTTTTGTAGGTAAAGGCAAGGTTAACACCGTATGTGAATTTGGGGTTGGGATTGCCAATGAATGTCCTGTCATCAGGAGTTATACTACCGTCACCGTTTGTATCGTCGAAGCGGAAGAAACCTGCTTCAGCGCCCGACTGTTCGGGGGCAGCATCAACCTCAGCCTGGCTCTGGAACAAGCCAAGAACATGATAGCCAAAGAATGCTGACATCGGGTGCCCAACCATGTTGCGTACGGGAACGCCATTGATCCTGTTTGCGGTATTAGCGTCATTATAAGGATCAAAGAAGGTGATCCCTTCGGCAATTTTATCAATATTGTTCTTATAAGTGGTTGCGACAATGCTCCCGTCGAATCCCAGATCGCCCCACTGGTTCCTGTACGAAACTTCGATATCAACACCTGTATTCGACATTGAAGCAACGTTTACATAGGGTACATCTGCAGCACCTACAGTGCCAGGCACTTCGGGATTAAAAAGGAGATCCTTTGTTTTCTTTGAATACCAGTCGAATTTCAATCCTATCTTATTGTTAAGGAATGAAGCTTCAAAACCAATATCTGTTGTAATGTTGGTTTCCCATTTTGCATCAGGATTACCGATACGTGTCGGAGCAAATCCCTGTACTGAGGAAGTAAATGTTCCGTTGATGTCATAGAATGATAATCCGGGATCTCCGCCATAGTTAAAGAACTGGTTCATGGGAGATACAGCAAGCTGGTTACCCATTGTACCCCAGGAGGCCCTCAATTTGAGATCGGAAAGCCATGTGACATCGGCAAGGAAGTTTTCGCTCTTGATCCTCCAGCCAACAGAGGCGGAAGGGAAAACCCCGTAGCGGTTGCCGGCACCGAACCTTGAAGATCCGTCGCGACGTACAGTTGCGCTAATCATGTATTTATCCATCAGCGAATAGTCGGTCCTTATGAACTGTGATACAAGGGTGGTCGGTGTATTGAGCCAGCCATAGGCACTTAGTATGTTTGATCCGTTGCTGAGGGTTCGATAGAGAACATCATCCGAGAAGTATGATGCCCTGCTTCCGCCGATACCGCGGCCAATGCCATATTTAACAGCCTCATATCCGGCAACAGCCAGGATTTTATGGTCGCCGAAGGTTTTGTCAAAAGTCAGCTGGTTCGTCCATACCCAGTCATTCCCGTAATAAGATTCTTCCTGGAATGAGTTGGATGAGTTATTCTCGGCATTTTCATATGTCTTGTATGAGTAGCTGTTCCATGTTCCGTTATCGAATGTACCGCCAAGAGTCGATTTGAAGTTCAGGCCCTGGAGCAATTTGATATCAATGAATGCGCTTCCAATAAGGTGGATGTTCCAGTTTGTGTTATCCTTGCCCCGGGTCTGGTTGGCCACTACGTTTCCGGCCTGTCCAAGACGTGGAGCAATACCAGTTCCACCCCAGTCGCCGGGAACAAAGGCATGAGTGGCCCCGTTAGGAACGGCAACTGTCATCACAACCGGAACAATCGGCTGGGCCCTATAACAGGCCACCTGGATCGGGCTTCCTTCGTTCAGGTTGGAAACACCGTGCCCAGTGCGGTATGCAAGAGAAAGGTTCTCCCCTACCTTGATTCTCCCGTTAAGGAATGTAAATTCAGAGTTGAATCTCCCGGTAAACTTCTTGGCATCTGTATAAATAACAATCCCATCCTGCATGTTTACACCAAGACCGGCAAAAAACTTCGAATTTTCGTTTCCTGCTGAAAATGAAAGGTCGTGATTCTGAATTGGTGCAAAATGTGTTATTGCATCGTACCAGTCGGTATCTGCTGCCCATTCGGGAAACGTGGGGCTTGCTGCTGTTGAGGGGCCATAAATCGGATGAACCTCAGTGGTGCCGTCGTTTTTATAAACAAGCCACTGCAGATCAGCATATTCTTTTGCATTCAGAAGGTTGGTGGGGCCTTTACCCGGATCCTGAGTTCCATAATACATGTTATAGGTAACTTTTGCTCCTGTGCCGCCTTTTTTGGTGGTGACGATTATAACACCGTTCGATGCCCTTGATCCGTAAACAGAAGCTGCACCGGCATCCTTTAGTACGGATACAGAAGCAACGTCTGCAGGGTTCAGGGAGGAAATATCCTGTGTGGGCACACCGTCAACAACATAAAGAGGGTCGTTGTTCTGGAAGGAGCTGAATCCCCTGATCCTGACCTTTGAGGTTTCTCCCGGCCGGCCGTCGCCTACAACAGTAACACCGGCAGTACGGCCCTGAAGTGCATTACTCACGTTTGGAGTCGGAACCTGGGTCAGTTTTGCAGGTTCAACTGTTGCAATGGCACCTGTAAGGTCCCTTCTTCTCTGCTGGGTATAACCGGTTACGACAACTTCCTGGAGTGCCTGAACGTCAGATACCAGGCTGACATTGATAACGGTTTGGGAACCAACGGTTATGGCCTGTGTTACATATCCTACCGAAGAGAAGACCAGAACCGCGTTCGGCCCCGGCACCCTCAGTGAATATGTTCCGTCCATACCTGTCATTGCACCGATGGTTGTACCCTGAACTGTAACGTTTACACCCGGGATTGCTCCCTCGCCTTCGGCGGTGACCTTCCCGGTTACGGTCTTTTCCTGTGCTAAAATTATGCCTGAGGAAATGACCATACTGAACAAAAACAGCGTAAGACGCCGTAGTTTTGTAGTAATTTGCATAGTCGTTTGTTTTGGTTAAACAGGTTAGTTAAATTGGTCATTATTAAAGTCAAGCTAAAACTTGCTTCATCTGATCTCAAAGATATTAAAATTAAAATAACATTAAAGAAAATACGGGGAAAAATTATGTTAAAAGTGATATTGTCTTTCTTCCCCGGGCTTTGTTTATGAGGATTTCAAGGATATATGTATATTTAGCAAATGATTTAAATCAATTTTCTTACAACATGCAGTTCAAAGTTATATTAGTGCCAGATGAAAATCCTTATTGTAGAAGATGAACCGAAAGTGGCCTCCTTTATCAAGAAAGGGCTTGAGGAAAGCCACTTTGAGGCAGATTTAGCCTACGATGGCATTTCTGCCGAAAAACTAGCCCGACAGTACAAATACAATCTCTTTATACTTGATATAATTATTCCAGGTACAAACGGTCTCGAACTTTGCAAAAAGTTCAAGTCTCTTTATCCGGGCATCCCCGTGCTAATGCTGACTGCACTGGGCACAACCGACGACAAGCTTGCAGGTTTTGATGCAGGCGCCAATGATTACCTTGTTAAACCTTTTGAGTTCAGGGAACTGCTTGCAAGGGTTAAGGTCCTGCTGAAAACCTCCGATCATTCGAATAACACTTTGAAAAGACTTGCTTACGGCGACCTTGAACTCGATCTCGATAAAAAAGCCGCACGCAGGGGAGGCTCAGTAATAAACCTGACTGCCAAGGAGTTCTCTCTTCTCGAGTATTTCATGAGGAACCCCGGAAGGGTACTGTCGAGAAACGACATCGCTGAAAAGGTTTGGGATGTAAGCTTTGATTTCAGTACAAACGTGGTGGATGTTTATGTCAACTTCCTGCGGAAAAAAATTGACAAGGGATTTGATAAAAAGCTGATCAGGACAAAAGTAGGATTTGGATATATATTTGGAGACTGATTCAGACTTCGGATTTCGGAATTGTGATTCCGGAATTATACCTCCGACCAGATAAATCCGAAATCTCAAATCCGAACTCCGAAATGTACCCAATTCCGAATACCGAAATACATTTGTAGCATGCAGATACGAACCAGACTGACACTTCAGTTCATACTCCTCGGTGGCCTGATAATGCTTATCTCCTCGGTGGCAATATATTACTTCTCTTCAAATTTCAGGAAAGAGGATTTCTACAACCGCCTGAAAAGCCAGTCGAGAAGCACAGCCAGGCTGATTCTAAACCCTTACAAGCCTGATGAGAACCTCGCAAGGATGATTGAAAATGACAATCCCGCGAACCTGTCACGCAAAAAGATAATAATACTCAACAGCAGGGATGATATTGTTTACACCTCCGATCCTGCAGGCGACATTCTGATATCCGGCGATCTGCTTTACCGTATCAGGTCACAGATCAACGTCAGATATAAACAGGGGGCCTATGAAGTTCTCGGGACGATGTATACTGTAAATTACACTCCTTTTGTTGTAGTGGCTGCAGCTCAGGATGTCGACGGTCTGTTACACCTTAAAAAGCTTGGACTCATTCTGCTCATAGTGTGGTTCCTTAGTCTTGTCTTGTTTTATGTCGCAGGATGGTTTTATTCGGGAAGGGCACTTAAACCTATATCAGACGTCGTCAATAAGGTTGATGAAATTTCCATCTCAAGCCTTAACCTCAGAGTTCCTGAAGGCAACGGGGCAGATGAAATAGGACGTCTTGCAAAAACCTTTAACAGGATGCTCGAAAGACTTGAAATATCCTTTGCCATGCAGAAAAATTTCATATCAAATGCTTCGCATGAACTCAGAACACCACTCACATCTGTTCACGGGCAGATAGAGGTGCTGATGATGCAGGACCGGACCACGGAGGAATATAAAAATGCACTCAATTCTGTTCTGGAGGATATTAAATCGCTGATTAACCTTTCAAACAGATTGCTGCTTATCGCCAGGACAAGTGCTGAAGGGCCTTCAGGATATAACAAGAAGGTAAGCATTGATGAGGTCGTTTGGCAGGCAAGTGATGATTTGAAGAAATTCAATCCTTCATACCACATAAATATAACCATCAACGATTCTCTTACGGATTCCTCACAGATGATGATTGCCGGTGACGACAGCCTTCTGAAGGTGGCAATAATTAATATTATGGAAAATGCATGCAAATACTCTGCTGATCACACAGTTGATATAAGATTCGGCCCGAATGGAAAAAATATGGAACTTGTATTTAAGGATAAAGGTATCGGGATACCGGAGGATGAACTCCAGAAAATCTTTGAACCATTTCAGCGTGGTTCAAATACAAGACTGATCCAGGGAACAGGTATAGGGCTTTCACTTGTAAGACAGATTATAAAAAATCACAATGGTGAAATAACAATCAAATCCAAACCGGGTAAAGGAACCACGGTGACTGTAACACTTCCTTCTCCCGCATGAACCGGGTTCTGTATTTCATGATTGCCAGATTCCCGGACAAAATTGCTTTGTCAGCTATCATCGCCTGTAATCTGGTACAGCCATTCAAATTTCTTGCAGTGTTTTTAACCAACCTAATTTTTAATTGCCTTTTAATTTGCTTTTAACACTTATTTAACAATTAATTTTTATAATTGTTTAGGTTAGATTTCAAGGTAAACAGGTTAGATAAATGGTTTCCCGCTGCTCTTTTGGACAGGTAATCTAAAAAAAGAAAAGCGGCAACATGTGATGGTTTTGGTTTTTAATTGAATTTTTCAACATTCTTGAATATCCGGCTCTTTAATCTATTAAACCTGTTATGCAACTAAAAAGTTTTTTCTTTTTGATTACTTTGACCGGGGTCCTTGTTTCCGGATGCCGGTCAGGTAATGACTCCCCCGCTGGGACAAACAAATTGTCGGCTCCCCCTGCAAATAATGACTACTTCCAGGAAATAAGCCGGGAAATAGGACTTGATTTCACACACTCAATCGGTGATGATGAACTGACGAACATAATCTACTCGACTGGCGGCGGTGCACTTTTCTTTGACTATGACAAAGACGGATGGATCGACATTTATGCCTGCAGCGGAACATGGCTCGATGGCGTTAGCAAAATGGAAAAACCATCTGTTTTGCCTGGCAATCATCTTTACCATAACAGGGGTGACGGGACGTTTGAAGATGTGTCGAAAAAAGCTGGCGTCTACGGTCCCTGGTATAGTATGGGTGCAGTGGCAGGAGATTTCAATAATGACGGATTCCCGGACCTTTTCATTAGTAATTACGGGACTAACGTTCTGCTCAAAAATAACGGCAATGGCACATTCTCAGATGTTACAAAAAAAGCGGGTGTGTCAGGTGGCAATGAATGCAGCGTGGGTGCCGTCTGGTTAGATTACGACAATGACTCATACCTCGACCTTTACGTAGGCAACTATCTGACATTTGATCCCGAATACAAGTATTTCTATGCCCCCGACGGTTTCCCCGGTCCTATGGCTTATGATGCACAAAAGGATATACTTTATCATAATAACGGCGATGGCACTTTTGAAAATGTCACAGACCGCATGGGCATCGTGGATACAGATGGAAGAGCAATGGGTGTGGGAGCCGCTGATTATGACGAGGATGGCTTTGTGGACATATATGTCGCAAATGACCATACCCTTAACTACCTCTGGCATAACGATGGCGGAAAAGGATTTACCGACAGGGGAACAATGTCGGGAACCGCTTTCAGCCAGGCAGGGGAAGCAACCGTAAGCATGTCGGTAGATTTCGCTGATTTCAATGAGGACGGACTCCTTGACCTCTTTGTTTCAGACGATACATATTGCTCCTTATACGAAAATGTTGGTAACGGAATCTATTCCGATAAAGGCATCTCATCAAATATCTCATCTGCAGCCGCCCAGTTTGTCGGATGGTCGTCAACCTTCACAGACTACGACAATGACGGTCTGGCTGATATCTTCAAGACAAACGGTGCATTAAAGCATCTTTACGGTCAGGAAGATCAGATGTTCCATAATGAAGGTGGAGGAAAATTCAGGGATGTTTCACTTGAACTGGGGAAGTACTTCAGCCAGGAATTTGTCGGACGCGGAGCCTGTATAGGCGACTATGACAATGACGGCGACATGGATGTTTTTGTCGTCAACCTTAACAGTCACTGCGCATTCCTTAGAAACAACAAGGGGAACCAGAATAACTGGATAATGCTGTCCCTTACCGGAACTTCCGGCAACAGGGACGGAATCGGGGCACGGATCAAGATTACATCCGGAGGAAAAACACAGTTGGCCCAGAGAAAAACAACAACAGGTTATCTCTCCCAAAATGATCCTAGAATCCATTTCGGACTGGGCAAGAATCAGATTGTAGATAAAATAGAAATAATATGGCCTTCAGGGAAAACCCAGACCCTGGAAAATATCAATGCGAACCAGATCCTTGAAGTAAAAGAACCCTGAAATCCCTGTTTCACCTTTTTAATATGTGTATGAAAGAAAAAATCCTTTTTAAATTAATATATTTGACATTTCCATGCCTGATTCTTGCTTCATGCTCAGGCAGCAGTTCAAATAAAACAAAGCTGATCCTTACTGAAGCTCCGGGAAGTATTACTTTGTCGCCGGATTATTTAAGTGGGGTATCCTGGCGGTATTTACCCGGAGCAAGGATCAGCGAATTCACTCTTAACAAACCCGGATCTGCACGGATCCTCACAAAGGATTTTTATTCCGCATGTTTCCCGGATATCTCATACGACGGCAAATCAATGATCTTCGCCGGACAGCTTTCAAAAGGCGATATCTGGCAGATCTGGGAGATGAAACTGGGCAATGGAAAATACAGGCAGATAACTTCATCGAAGGAAGACTGCACAGATCCTTCTTACCTCCCGGGAGGAAGATTTACATTCAGCAAACATACGATAAATGACACAGTCAGAAATTCCCACTGTTTATATACCTGCAGTTTAAACGGATCTGATCTTAAGCAGATTACATTCAGCCCGCAATCGCATTTTGCCAGTACAATACTTAAAGACGGCCGGATTTTAACTATCGTAACGCAAACATTCCCCGAGAAGGGAGACCCCGTTCTCATGGTGATGCGTCCCGACGGAACAAAGGCTGATGTATTCTATAAAAACATTTCCGGTCAATCCGGTTTTCTGAACAGCGCCTGCGAAACAGATGATGGCAGGATAATCTTTGTTGAATCAGGTAAAAACGGCCTTACGGGAGGGAATCTGGTTTCGATTGAATACAGCCGTCCGCTCTTCACAAGAAAAGAGTTGTCAACAGGATCTGACGGCGATTTTCTATATGCCCTGCCTCTTGCTGATAATGATTTCCTTGTTTCATTCCGAAAGAAGGGATCTGACCTTTTCGGGCTGTACGACTTCAATGTGTCAGAAAGTTCGGTTGGCAGGGAGGTCTTCAAAAATCCCGGGTATAACATAATTGATGTTGCCGTCGCCGGAGCATACAACCGGCCCAAAAAGCTTCCCAGCGAAGTCGATCTTATGGTCAAAACGGGTCTTATCCTTTGCCAGGACGTAAACTTCCAGGAGCATCTTTTCAGCCATGGTAACACTTCAAAGGTTAAGGCCGACAGAATTGAAGTGCTTGGAGTCGACTCAACATATGGGGTGGTAAAGGTCGAAAAAGACGGATCTTTTTATCTTAAGGTAATGGCCGACAAGCCATTCAGGATCAGGGCCCTTGACGAAAAAGGGAACCCGGTTGGCCCGGCCTGCTCATGGTTGTGGCTTCGTCCCAACGAAAGGCGTGGATGTGTCGGATGCCACGAAGATCCTGAATTTGCACCCGAAAACAGAGTATCATTCGCTATTAGGAAAGATCCGGTCATAATACCGGTTCATATTACTGAGATTAAAGAAAAGATCGTTGAACTTGAATAGATATGAAAGGATATCTGAAAATAATCATACCGGCAGGGATAATAGCTGTCCTTGGATTAATCTTTTATCCCCGGTACCACAAATGGGCGAGGGAACATGTCAATTATATCACAGCCACTGACGACCACCCTCTGAAATGCAGCTCCTGTCACCTGTACATCATTAAATCAGGCCCTGTAGCCAGAATTGTAAATGCAAAGTATTATTCCCCTTTAAACCTTGCAGTGTCAAAAGACGGAAAATCAATCTTTGCAGTAGCAGAAGACGGAAATTCACTACTGGTTATCGATAATGACAGAAAAAAAGTTACCGAAGAAATTCCGGTCGGCATCCATCCCCATTCAGTAATAATAGATAAATCAGGGAACAAAGCCTATGTGAGCAATCAATGGTCCGACAACGTTTCTGTTATAGATCTTAAAAACTATGAAGTTACAGACACCTTAAAGACCGGAGGCGGACCCGCAGGGCTGGCACTTAGTTCCGACGAAAAATTCCTGTATTCGGTGAATTCCTTTTCATCGGATATTTCAGTGATTGATCTTTCCACTGGTGAGGAAATAAAACGTCTTACCGCCGGAAATAATCCGACAGGGATCGGTAAAAGCCATGATGGATCATTACTTTACGTTACAAGCAGAAGAACTCTTTCAGCTCCTTACGGAGATACAATAAGGTGTGAACTTACAGGTATTAACGACCTTAACCAGAGGATATCCGAAAGGAGAGACATTAAATCGGCCTATATGATGGAGAATGTAGAATTCACTCCGTCAGGAGACCTGGCAATAATCCCTTTGATAAGGCCAAAGAACAATGTTCCGACAGTACAGGTTGAAAGAGGCTGGATGATGACTGAAGGCATAGGAATTGTTGAGAACAAACCTTCAGGAAGAACAATTCAGCTTCTTTTGGATGAACCTAATACGTATTATGCTGATCCTTTCGACATAGCAATATCGCCAGATGGGAAAAAGGCATTTGTCTCTCATTCGGGAGTCGATAAAATCACTGTTGTCGATCTTGATGCGGTGAGAAGACTCATAAGCGGTATTACAGATGACAAGCTTGAAATGTATGCAAACCACCTGGGGATAAGCAGCAGAATCGTAATAAAAAGGATATCCACCGGGGCTAACCCCAAAGGGATGTCGCTCTCGCCCGACGGAAAAACCCTTTATGTTGCCGAGCACCTTGAAGACAGGATAGCTGTCATAAATACTGAGACATTGGAGTCAGAAGGCACCATCCACCTCGGAGGATCAGGTAGAATAACAGTCGCACGCCACGGCCGAAGGCTGCTGAATAACGCCGGAGGTACCTTTCAGACCCAGTATTCATGCTATACATGCCATCCTGACGCACATGAGGATGGACTTACATACAACATGGCATCAAAGGATATGGGCAGGAACATGACAAATACCCAGTCGTTGAGGAATATCGGGGATACCCCTCCCTATAAATGGAACGGGAAAAACCAGTCGGTGTATAAACAGGACGGTATGCGGTTCTCAACCGTCCTCACCCGTACCGAGGCTTTCAGCTATAAGGATCTTGATGCGCTTACTGCATACATAATGACAGGAATTCCAAACCCTCCCAATCTTATGTATAATCCAGACGGGGAACTTACAGAAGCCCAGAAACGCGGGAAGGAGATTTTTGAACGTACGCACGACAATAAAGGAAATGAGATCCCTGTTACAAACAGGTGCAACACTTGCCACCCGGCACCATATTATACAAACATGAAGCCTGCCGGTGTTGGAACTCTTGCTGCAACAGACGACTCCATACTTTTCGATACTCCTCATCTTAATAATATTTTTGCTTCGCCACCCTACCTTCATGATGGACGTGCGGCAACCCTTGAAGAGATATGGACCATCTATGGTAAAACAGAGGAACATGGATCATTAAATGACCTTACAAAGATACAGCTCAACGAGTTGGTAGAATATCTCAAATCTCTCAGAGATCCTGAATATGAAAACAAAAAAGAAACAAAAATTCACCAGGCGTCATTTCTTCATCGAAAAAAATAAATTCATATTAACAATTACCCCATGAAAAACTTAGTCAAATATTTTGCTGCAATTCTGATTACTGCCGGAATAGTTCTTGTGGTAATATTTCTTTTCATTAAAAATGAAAAGTCGACTTTTGCTTTAAACCCTGCGAAGTTCAAAGAGAGCACAGATTATCACAACAATTCTGACAAGTACCCTGGAAGTAGCTCCAATGTGATAAAAGAAGCCGGTGAAATGCCTGTCTATGGAAACTGGAAGAATTTTACCACAAAAGATGGACTTCCTTCAGATAAAGCATATGCGGTGAGGATTGATGGTGACCGGGTTCTCGTCGGAACACATGATGGCCTGGCCGTATATCAGAATGGGAAATGGAAGACATACACCACACAAGACGGCCTCCCGCATAATGGTATCGTGTCAATTGATGTCGACCAGCTTACAGGTGATGTATGGATTGGAACACTTGGTGGCCTTAGTCGCTGGTCATCAGGGAAATTTGAGACATTCAATCAGTTTAACAGCGGTATGCCAAACGATCTGGTATACAATGTATTTTGCTATGGAAAGGATATATGGGTTGCAACAGGAGGAGGGGCCGGCCATTATGACACCCGGACAAAACAGTGGGAGATATTCACCGAAATGAACGCACCAATGCATGAACCATGGACATATGCATTATCGGCGGGAGATGGGAAAGTATGGATAGCAGCTTGGGGCGGAGGGGTTATTGAATACAATACCCAAACCAAACATTTCAGGGATTATGTTGACCCCGATGGCTTCATGGAGATTGACCTTCAGCCTGATGATGGAGTTGTCCATGACATAACAACAGCAACATCGTATTCTGACAGTATCTTATGGGTTTCAACATATTTCGGAATGAGCCGCTATGACGGCAAAAACTGGAAAGGCTATTTTGACCATGACAGCGGATTGGCAAGCAATTTCATAAACTTTCTCAGGGCTGAAGGTCCGGTGGTATTTGTCTGCAGCGATAACGGATTAAGCAGCTTCGATGGGAAGACATGGGTAACATATAAGAAAAATGATAATGATGAGAACGGCAAAGCTATTATAACAAACGGGAGTGAAAAGAAAGAGATTCCTTTGTCGCCATCAATTTCCCACAATTTTATTATCGGAGTAGATGCCAGCGATGATTACCTGTGGGTGGCAACTTCAAAAGGAGTGGCAAGGGGTGAAAGAATACATTGAGAATATTGTTTAATAAGAAAAATCATATAACTAAAATGGATAACAAACAACTGTTGATAGATCTGACAAAACTCACGGATGGTGAGAAAGCTGAAATGATTAAACTGGGGATTCTCAAAGAAGATTTGACGTTAAAAGATTACAACTATCCAGCCGTTCATACAGAAAGACCTCCTGTTGAAAAATTCGCGGTACATGCACCGCAGGTAATAAATGAAGCTTATGATTATAAAAAACCATCATCATTTACAAGAGCCCTTCGTCTGGAACTGGGAGGTTATAAAATCCTTTTAATTTCAGGTACAGCTAGTGTCAATGAAGAAGGGAAGGCAGAGCATATAGGTGATTTCAAAGCTCAGACCTGGAGGACTTACAGGAATATCACAAATCTTCTTTCAGCCGAAGGTATGACATGGCATGATGTGATCAGGACAACCAATTACCTAAGGGATATTGAAAGGGATTACGAGGAATTCAATAAGATACGCACATCATTTTTCCGATGGATGAATCTTGATCCCCTGCCTGCCAGTACAGGGATTCAGGCAAGATTATGCTGGGAAACTCTTCTGGTGGAGATTGAAACTTATGCCATTAGTAAAATAAACTAAACAAAAAAATATGAAAACCCATTACCGGATTCTGACATTCCTGATCCTGACAACAACATGTTCAATATTGTCAGGGCAGCAATTACCTTCAAATTATGGTAATATACCTGATGAACTAGTAGCATATGACAGGTATATGAAGGCTTATAAATATCATTTTCTGGAACCCATGAAATTCTACGGTGCCGGTCGTGAAAAACTGCCTCCAACCAATCTGACAGAAGTAAGGATAGGGTTCCTCGGACCTCTTGAGGGTTCTATAATTCAGGACCTTGGCGAACAGATGCTTCACGGAGCTACTTTGGCAATAGAGGAAGCCAATAAAAAGGGAGGCTACAAGGGTATGCCGTTCAAACTTATGATCCATAATGATGTCGGGCTTTGGGGAGCAGCAGCCAATGAGGTTGTAAAAATGGATGACGAGGGAGTATGGGCATGGCTGGGATCAATCGATGACATTGTTTCTCATGTTGCAATAAGAGCTACCCTGAAACTCGAAATCCCCAATGTTAACACAGGTGATCCCGATCCGACATTCACCGAAACAAATATTCCATGGGTGATAAGGACAATCCCCGACGACAGGCAAAGCAGCTACGTGCTTGTTGACCAGATCTTCAATAAAGACAAACATAAACGCGTTGCAGTAATCAGAGCCAACAACCGTTATGGCAGAGTCGGGACTCTTCATTTCAACCGCTCAGCTACAAGAATAGGTTTCCCCATTATTATAGAAGAAAGATTCAGCGACGGAGAATCTGATTTTAAGGCCCAGATCGAAAGAGTAAAGAAGACATCCCCTGATGCTGTTCTCATATGGGGTAATGCAAGAGAATCAGCACTTATTCTTCAACAGCTGAGAGCTATGGGCCTGAATCAGCCGGTTTACGGATCTGATAGAATGGTAAACGAGAAATTCCTTAAAGAGACTGGGAATCTCGCTGAGGGCTTAATAACTACATGTCAGTATAACCCTGACTCCAATGACCCGGCTCTTATAGCTTTCAGAAAAAGATTCAGAGAGAGATTTGGTATGGAACCTGATGTATTTGCGGCACATGCTTACGATGGCATGAATATAATAATTGAAGCCATCAGGAAAGCAGGCCTGAACAGAGCTCTCATACGTGATATCCTGACAGACCTTAAAACCTTCCAGGGTTATCAGGGTGTAACAGGCAAAGTTGTTTTTGACGGTACATGGAATAATATCAGGCCTATTTACCTGGCAAAGGTAAGTAACGGAAAATTTCACTTCTCTCCTGCCCCGCGGTGGGAAAAGGAAAATGTAATTTATAAGAAACCCAGGGTGGCTTATCAATAGCTTAAGAAATAAAAAAATGGAATCAAACAGAAATAATGATCCGTCAATATCAGGGGGATGTTCAGTGCCTTCCAAGGTTCGCAGGAGATCAAATTCCGAAGCCTCTGAGGTAAATGTGGGCGGACTCAAAATCGGTCCTAACGGGGTTGTTGTCATTGCCGGTCCATGTGCTGTTGAAAGCTCTGAACAGCTGAGAGAAACTGCATATGCAGTTAAAATATCAGGAGGGCTTATATTAAGGGGAGGCGCTTTTAAGCCACGTTCCTCTCCCTATAATTTTCAGGGCCTTGGAAGTGAAGGCATAAAATTACTTAAGGAGATCAGTCTCGAAACAGGACTGCCTTTCGTTACGGAGGTTATGGATACACGGCATGTAGAATTCGTTTCTGAATATGCCGACATGCTCCAGGTCGGATCAAGAAACATGCAGAATTTCGTGCTGCTCAAGGAAGTGGGAATGCAGAAAAAACCTGTTCTGCTCAAAAGGGGCATGATGGCAACTATTGAAGAATTCCTGCTTGCCGCTGAATATATACTTAGCCAGGGTAACGACCAGGTGGTTCTCTGCGAAAGAGGCATACGTACTTTTGAAACAACTACACGTAATACACTTGATCTCAGTGCGGTTCCCATGCTTAAGCATTTAAGCCATCTTCCGGTAATAGTCGATCCGAGCCACGGCACAGGCCTCCGATGGATGGTTCCGACAATGGCAAAAGCTGCCATAGCAGCCGGTGCCGACGGTCTCATAATGGAAGTCCATTATAACCCTGAAGAGGCACTTTGCGACGGGCACCAGTCAATCAACCCTGAAGAGTTTTCTGCCCTGATGACCGACCTTGACAAGATTGCACGGGCAGTCGGCAGGAAACTAGCAAAACCTGAACCTTCACTGATATGATGGCGTTTGGAGAAGACAGATGAATTATCCTATACTCCTTGCCGGCATTTTTCTGGCCCTGACCGGTTTTAATATACCTTTGCCATTCCCCGGCGGTGACCGGAAGGATGATACGATAAAAATAGGCCTGCTGATACAGGACAAAGAATCAGAGGCTGCTGTCAGGGGAGCAGAACTGGCAATACGCAAGGCCAACCTTGAAGGTGGTTTCAACGGGAAAAAATTCAGCCTGATCGTCAGATCGATGGAAGGACCCTGGGGAACAGGGTCAAAACAAGCTGTAGACCTTATTTTTGAGGAAAAAGTTTGGGCTCTGACAGGCTGCCACGACGGAAGGAACGCCCACCTTGTTGAACAGGCTGCGACAAAATCAATAGTACCTTATGTTTCAGCCTGGTCTTCTGACCCTACTCTTTCCCAGGCTTTTGTACCTTGGTTTTTTAATTGTGTGCCGACCGACCGGCAGCAAGCCCGATCCATTATTTACTCAATATACAATAAACATAGTTTCAATAAGATAACTGTCGTTTCCGCTAAAGACTATGACTCAGATATGGCTTCAGCTACATTTCTGAAAGAAATAAAAGCTGCAGGGAAACATGATCCCTCATTCTACTACACAGTTGAATCGGGAAATGATGCTGAAATGATTGCCGAGAAAATAGCTAAATCAGAGACTGAATGCATCGTTCTGTTCTGCACTCCGGAAATTTCAAAAGTAATTACGGAAATATTATCTGAAAAGAAACCGGAGATTAATATTTTTTCTTCTCTTCTTGCTGCCAATGAGAACATATTAACCCCAGCTGAAATTGGGGTTTTTGACAATAAAATCCGTGTGGCATCAGGCAACTGGAACAATAAGGAAAATAATGATTTTAAAAAAGCTTACTTCGTCACATATGGAGTATTTCCGGGTATGATGGCTTCATTTTCGTATGATGCCACTGGCTTGCTTATTGAAGCAATAAAGAAATCGGGAGTTAACGACAGGGAGCTTATTCAGAAAACAGTGAAGAGCATGATCTATAGTGGTGTTACAGGCCGGATAAGTTTCGATGACAAAGGTAACAGAATTGGAGATTTCGGTATAATGACACTGAAGGAAGGAGTTCCTTATAAACCTGAATAATGTTCCCTTTTATTGCTAATTTTGATGTTATGAAAAACAGGAATATTTTGCTTCTTGCCGCTTTCTGCGTTATTTTATCCGGGGGATGCAGGAATGGCGGCAATAAATCAGGAGACAAACTGACGGATCTTATCACTGTCAAAACCCTCGGACTTGCTTATCTTGAAGAGTTTAAGCTTGAAGATGCGGAACAGCAATTCAGGAAATTCATTGACCTCGCGCCCGGAGATAAGTTCGGATATGCCAACCTCGGACTTACCTATCTGAGAATGGCGAAATACCCCGAGGCAGAAAAAGAGCTTAACAAGGCCATAAAAATCGATGCACAGGATCCGGATGTCAGACTTATTCTGGCAACAGTATTTAAGATGAACAATGAAAAGGAAAAGGCTGTTTCCGAACTGAAAAAGGCTCTCGAATTTGCTCCCGGGCATTTAAAGATCCTTTATGAGATCACTGAACTCTATTCTACAATGCCTGACTCAGGTTCGGCAAGGCAGCGCGAAAATTACCTGCACACACTCGTTGAAAAAGCTCCGGCCAATCTGGTCCCACGGCTTAGCCTGACCGATATTCTTATCCGTAACGGGGAACTTGACAAGGCACTTGAACAAATGGAGATCATTAACAAGCAATTCCCTGAATTCCCCAAGGAAGCCGTAGAATATTACAACAAAACAGTTTCCCTCCTTAGAAAAAAGGACAAAGACAATGCTGTGATCCAGTATACAATCTTTCACAACTACCTGAAAGTAACCTCTCCCTACCAGGCCGGTATCATGGATCTGAAAGGACCCGGAGGCTCACTTATCGGATTCCCAGTCATCACTTTCGACAGACAGCCGTCAACACGGGCGGTCGAAAATGAATCTCTTCTCGATGTTATTAAATTCACAGATGCTTCATCTGCTGCCGGTTTGGATATAGTATCCTCATCAGGGGGCAGCGGATCTCCGGGATCAGATTATTCTGCACATGTCGAGACCTGCGACTACGACGGCGACGGAGATATAGATATATATGCAGGCAGCTATGACAAAGCTTCATCAACATACAGGCATTTCCTTCTCAACAATGAGATGGGAAAATTTACGGACGTGACAAAGGCGGCCGGACTTAAACATTCAGGCAAAGAAAACTCAGCTCTTTTTGCCGATTTTGACAATGACGGATATGAGGACCTTTTCATAATGACGGAAGGCGGCGATATCCTTTACAAAAATACCGGGAAGGGAACTTTTGAAGATGTAACGGCACAATCAGGAGCCGGCAGCAGAACAGGAGGAAGGTCAGCCCTCGCATTTGATATGGATCACGATGGTGATCTCGATATATTGGAAATACTCGGCGACAGGAATCTCTACCTCCGCAATGAAGGCGACGGAACGTTTCAGGATCAGTCGCAACGGCTCGGACAACAGCCGGGGACAATTCATCCAGGGGGTGCAGTATTCGGAGACTTTGACGATGATGAGGATGTCGACTTCATCGTTGTGAATGAAGATGGAATTCCGGCATATTACTCAAATCAGCGCCAGGGTGTTTACAGGGATATTGTTCAGGGCAGCGGCCTCCAAGATTTAAAGGGAGCATCTGTAATTACGGCCGGTGATTTCAACAATGACGGATACCTTGACTTGTTTATTGGTTCAGATAATGGTAATAAAAACAACCTCTATGTCAACCAGCGTGATGGAAAATTCCTGGCCAGTAAGTCAAACGAAAAACTATTCTCTGCACTTGATGCCATAAAAGTGCATGATGCTAAATTCCTTGACTTTAACAATGACGGATTTCTTGATCTGTTGGTTGCAGGCGAATCAGTTGAAAAAGGCCGGAAAGCAATGTTCCTTTTATATAACGACGGCCATGGCATTTTCAGGGATGTATCACAACTTTTGCCACAGGAACTTAACTCCGGCAAACAAATAACCCTGTTTGATTATAACGATGACGGCGACATTGATGCCGTTGTTGCAGGTACAAATGGCGGGGTAACTCTCTTAAGGAACGATGGAGGCAACAACAACCATTTCATTACAATGAAACTGGTCGGTCTGAAGGCAGGCAGCGCAAAAAACAATCACTTCGGTATCGGAGCTAAAATTGAAGTAAGGGCAGGAGATCTTTACCAGACTTTGGTCGTAACCGATCCAAATATTCATTTTGGAATAGGAAACAGGTCAAGAGCCGACATTATAAGAATAAGATGGACGAACGGAGTGCCTCAGAATATTTTCATGCCGGGTTCAGACCAGGCCCTGATCGAAGAACAGACTCTCAAAGGGTCATGTCCCTTCCTTTATACCTGGAACGGTGAGGAGTATACCTTTGTAAAGGATATTCTATGGAGAAGCGCACTTGGAATGCCTACAGGTATCATGGGAGGGAACACGGCATATGCCTTTGCAGATGCCTCAGACGACTATATCAAGATCCCTGGTGAGTTACTTAAACCCAGACAAGGTAAATACTCCATTCAGGTTACTTCGGAGTTATGGGAGACAATCTATCTTGACCAGATACAACTGGTTGCTGTCGACCATCCGGCAAATTCGGATATTTTTGTCCCTGAACAGTTCTCTCCTCCTCCATTTCCCGGTCTTCAGATAATTAAGATCAATGGTAAAAGAGCCCCTGTTTCAGCAATCGATGGAGAAGGAAATGATATCCTTCCATTCATCGAAAAGAAAGACGATAAATATCTCTCCGATTTTAAAACAGGAAAATACCAGGGAATAACCGAAATGAGAGACATAGTTATTGATGCCGGCGAATCTGGAAACAATCCCGATCTTTATTTATTCATGACTGGATGGATATTCCCAACAGATGCAAGCATAAACTTTGCCATGGCACAATCAGATTTGCCTGAATCACACCCCCCGGTCATTCAGGCTGTAAACGAAAAAGGCGAATGGGAAACAATAGCTGATAACATAGGGTTCCCGATGGGGAAAGACAAAACGGTTATAGTTAACCTTTCCGGGAAATTTATTACAAAAGACCACAGGTTAAGAATAAGGACAAATATGCAGATTTACTGGGATGAGATTTTCTTTGCCTCATCCGTTCCCGGAATTCCTGCTGTAACCACTGTAATCGATCCTTTGCGGGCCGACCTGCATTACAGGGGATTTTCAAAACTATACAGGAAAGGTGGCCGTTACGGTCCCCACTGGTTTGATTATTCATCTGTCGAGAAAGGGCCAAAATGGAGAGATCTCACAGGCAATTATACGCGATTCGGGGACGTTTTGCCTCTTCTGACAAAGCCGGATAACCAATATGCCATAACGAACGCCGGAGATGAAACTACGATCGAGTTCAGTGAAAAAGATCTGCCTGCACTCCCTGAAGGCTGGAAACGGGATTTCCTCATACATAGTGTAGGGTGGGTAAAAGATGGCGATCTCAATACAGCTTTCGGGAATACAGTTCTGCCCCTGCCCTTCCATGGCATGAAAAACTATCCGCCTTCGGCAGAGGATGCATATCCTGACAGCAGAGAGCTAAGAGAATACAACAAAAAGTACAACACACGAGTCGTTACCGGGAATGAATACATTAATGCGCTGAGAGGAAATGACAGGTGAAATATTCAACAAAACCGTTTCATGTTTGAAGATTTTGAGATTCAGGTATTCATTAGTTGTGCTCTTGGTAACGATTCTCTGCACTTCAGCTGATCAGAAGAAAATTGTACAGTTCACTGACGTTACAAAAAGAGCCGGAATCAATTTCAGGTATACATTCGGCGACCTTTCGTACAAAAACATCCTTGAGAGCAGCGGATCGGGAGTGACTGTATTTGATTATAACGCCGACGGCCTGATGGACCTTTATATGCTTAACGGAACATATATCGATGGCGTATCAGATAAAGAAGGCAGAAAATTCGCCAATACACCCGACAGGCTGTACAGGAACAATGGTGACGGTACTTTCACTGATGTAACTGCTGATGCAGGAGTTGGCGACCTGAACTGGAGCATGGCAGCAGGGGCAATAGATTATGATAATGATGGCGACGAGGATCTTTATCTTCTTAATTACGGTCCGAATGTGTTTTTCAGGAATAACGGCAACGGGACATTTACAGATATTACGGATCAGCTCGGCCTGAGAGGTCCGGAAAAACTTAATGGTTTTGTAAAATGGAGCATCGGCGTTTCCTTCTGGGATTATAACATGGACGGGAGACTGGATGCAATGGTTGGCAACTTCCTTGCCTTCGATCCGGATTATTTCACGCCCGCCACGCCCGACATAATGCCTCATCCCTCTGAATACAAAGGACAGGCGTCTATGCTTTATGAACAGACTCCGGGGGGAAAATTCGTTGACGTGACACAGAAGAACAACCTCTTTTATCCCGATTCAAAATGCATGGGACTCACTGTCTTTGACTATGACAACGATGGCGACATTGATATTTTTCAGGCTAACGATCATCAGCTGAATTTCATGTTCAGAAATGACAACGGGACTTTTAAGGAAGTCGGCGTTGAAATTGGAGTTGCGGCAAACAGCCAGGGCAAAGGAAGCGGATCTATGCACGGTTCTGTCGGAGACGTTGACGGAGACGGCCTTCTTGATATCCTCGTCGTTGATCTTGAATATGGCGCGCTATACCGCAACCTGGGGAACGGATTCTTTGAGGACATCACGGAATCAAGCGGAGTGTCAGGCCCCCTCGCAGGAAAAGGCGCCTGGGCTGCCGCGTTCCTTGACTTTGACAATGACGGTGATCAGGATATTGTTTCTGCCAATGGTACAGCAGAAGAACTGATCCTTCAGTATCCCATTCTTCTTGAAAATGACGGAAAGGGCCATTTCACGGATGCCGGGAAAAAATACAGTCCCTATTTCGCGACGAAACGGTCAGGCAGGGGGCTGGCAGTCTCGGATTATGACAATGACGGTGATATGGATATTATTATATCACACGTTGACCTGAAAGCAACGGCAACTCTGCTCAGGAATGATGGCGGCAATTCAAATCACTGGCTGGGTATTAACCTGAAGGGCAAAAACGGCCCGTCCTCTGCAATAGCAGCAAAAGTTGTTGCGGTTTCCGGAGGGAAAAGACAGGTTTTCGTTAACCAGTGGGCAACAAGCTATCTTTCAAACAATGATCCACGGATACATATAGGTCTGGCAAATGCAAAATCTGTTGATACGCTTGAGATACACTGGAGTGACGGACAGAAAGAAATTTACAGGAATGTACCCGCTGACAGGTATATCACGATAAAACAGGGAAAAGGAATAATATAAATGAAGGTACGGATGAGCTAAAGTACAGAGTGCTTTAAATAAACTCCAGGTACCTCAAGTGCACCGGGCACTTAAAGTATTTAAATATGAACCAACTTAAATCTATGCTATATGAATAATCAATATGTAAACCAGGTAACTGATCTGACAAATCCGGAAAAGAATGTGATTTATAACATGACACATGAGGAGGCAGTAGAATGTGTGAGATCAGGAGATGCTGAAAGGGTAAGGAAAATCGACGGTCAGTTTTCACTGGTATCCGTGGAAGGAAAAACAATAAGGATGGCCAGATCGATAGGACGTCCGATGAGGTATTTCATTGCCAAACGGCCCGGCGGCCCCGAACTGGTTATAGCCGAGAGGATTGACACTATTTTTGATTACCTTAAGAAAGAAGGCCTCAGCCATCAGTTTCATCCTTCGTATACAAGGATGGTTCCTGCCCATTATGTCACAAAAATAGAACTCCTCGGATGTCCCGATCCCAATCCGGTGTACCAGAGGTTTTTCAGGCCCGAACGTAACAAATTGTCAAACGATCCGGCAAAAATTGGTGAACAATACATTGGAGCCGTGTACGAAGAAATAAAGAAATGGCTAAGGCTGAGGGCTGTTTCTGGCCCCATAGGGGTTACTTTTTCTGCAGGCATCGACAGCGGAGCATTGTTCCTGCTCGTTTACAAGGCGTTGCAGGAACTCGGGGAGAGCCCTTCACGGCTGAAAGCTTTCACCCTGAGTGTCGACGGCGGCGGAGAAGACCTTGCACAGGCAAGAAAATTCCTCGATGATCTTGAACTCGGTTTGTTCCTTGAAATTATAGAGGCCAGCTATTCTTCACTTGACTGGAAAAAAGCAGTAAGGATAGTCGAAGACTATAAGCCTCTTGATATTGAATCGGCCACCATGAACCTGGCTCTGATGAAAGGAATCAGACTACGTTATCCCGATTGGAAATATATTGTCGACGGGGAGGGTGGAAACGAAAATCTGAAGGATTATCCGATTGAAGAAAATCCGGAACTCACTATCAAAAGCGTTCTGAATAACCTCATGCTCTATCATGAAGGATGGGGAGTGGACTCAATTAAACACTCGCTTACGTATTCGGGAGGCCTGAGCAGGGGATTCATGCGGACATATTCTACCGGAGAGAGCCTGGGTTTTGAGTCTTTCAGCCCTTATACCCTTCCCAATGTCATAGAGGTATCTGAAGGCATACCATTCATCGAAATCACAGGATGGGATCACAGGAAACTGTACGAACTCAAGGGGCAGATAGTATCTGAAGGAGTTAAAGCCATTACAGGTATGACAATGCCGGTTTTCCCGAAAAGGCGTTTCCAGCATGGAGCAGCCCCTGTTGATTCATTTAAAAAACATTTCCCCGAAAAGGAAATTACATACCGAAAAGAGTTCTACTCCAGTTATGAATGATGAGGGAGGAATAAGAATTTCGGATAGCTGGATTATTTCATGCAGGGGAGAAAAAAACGTGGTTGACCCTGCAAGGCCGTATTCATGGATTGTCGAAAAAGAGCTCTCACCCTCAGGTTATGCCGAAGATGTGCTTACAATCTTTCTGACAAACAGGGAGTGCCCTTTTCACTGCCTCATGTGTGATCTTTGGAAGAATACAACTGATTTTACTCTGACGGATGGCCAGATTTCAGGCCAGATTGAGTGGGTCCTAAATCAGGCACCAGCCGTAAAGCACATTAAACTGTATAACAGCGGCAGCTTCTTCGATCCAGGGGCAATACCTCATGAGGAACATATGAAAATTGCCTCGCTCCTGAAAGGTTTCCATACTGTCATTGTGGAGAGCCATCCTGCATTCATAGGGGAAAAAAGCCTTGAATTCAGAGATAGGATAAAAACTGACCTTCAGGTTGCAATCGGGCTCGAGTGCGTGAATATCAACATGCTGGAAAAGCTCAATAAAAGGATGACACTTGATGATTTCACAGGATCAGTAAGCTTTTTGCTTGACAATGATATTTTCACAAGAGCTTTTATATTATTGCGACCTCCTTTCATGTCGGAGCGTGATGGTATTTTCTGGGCTGAACGATCTGTAGACTTTGCTTTTGATGCAGGGGTTGAATGCTGTGTGATCATTCCGGTAAGAGGCGGAAACGGGGCCATGGAAAAGCTTGCTGAGAGAGATTTTTTCAGCCCTCCGGGAATAAAATCCCTTGAAAAGGTGCTTGAATATGGAATCGAAAAGCAGGCCGGGCGTGTTTTCGCTGATACCTGGGATCTGAAGCTGTTTTCCATGTGTGACAAATGTCACACGGCAAGAACAGACCGGATCACCGAAATGAACCTGACGCAAAGGCTATTGCCTAAAGTGAAATGTACATGCGATGATTAATAAGGGCATGCCATGACATGCCCTTATTTTGCATCTTTCCGCTAGTTCCAGTTATTCTTTACCTGTGCATTAAGCAAAGGATTTGCATCCCTTTCCGACTGCGGAATAGGCAGAAGGACATGATAATCCTTTACAGGCTGAGCGGCTTCAACAATCTGCTTTTCTGCATTGATTGTCTGAACAAGGATTCCCCAGCGGACAAGATCAAAGAACCTTGCCTGCTCACCTGCCAGTTCAAGTCGCCTTTCCCTTCTCAGGATGGTCCTTGCATTATCCTGTGAGCCGAGAGTTGTATATTCAAAAGCCCCCGAACGCCTGCGGACTCGGTTGATCAGGGGAAGAGCATTTGAAACCTGATTGGTTTCAATATACGATTCAGCAAGCATCAGAAGAACATCGGCAAAACGTATCACCTGGCTGTTTATATAACTGTCGGGCTGCCCGTAGTTATGCCGAAGCTCGTATAATTCGTATTTGCGCCAGGAGAATATCGGGCCCGCGGTACCGACGGCTGCAGCATACGATTCTATTCCGCCGGGACATTCATCGCAATAGTGGGTATCTCCTCCTTTTGTCCCGAGGTTATCATAAAATGTGAATTTTGCTCTTGGATCAGTGTATGGGGTTCCTGATTCATTCTGATACGTAAATGCATCTACAAGAGTCGGGGAAAGAAGAACATTCCACCAGTCGTTGAAGCCATATTCCATGGCACGGCCGGTATGTGTCATCTTGTTACCCCACGATTCCTGACCCCCAAACATACCATAGGCATTTCCGACACCCCATCCCTGCCATTCGCCGTGCATTACTGCAAAGATTGTTTCCTTCGTTTTCTGGTCATGAATGAAAATATCGTCAAGTGATCCGGCCAGGTCATAATCATAAGGAGCTGAAGTAAGTTTCGACAACTCTGTAATGGCCTCAGTGTATTTAGCCTGGTAAAGGTAGACTTTCCCCAGCAGCGCGACTGCAGCTCCCCTGGTGGCCCTGCCATAATCAGAAGCTGCATAATCCTGTGCAAGCGGAAGCTTGGTAATTGCATCCGAAAGGTTTGCTTCAATGTCGGCCCATATTTCTGCCTTGGGAGTTCTTTCCATCTGAAGTACATAATGATCTTCGAGGTTTTTTCTCAGCGGGACATCTCCGAAACAAGTAACCAGCCAGAAATATCCAAGTGACTTAAGAAATTTCGCCTCCCCCTCAATTCTTGTTTTCAGGGCGGCATCCGCATCGCTTGTGGTCTGCCAGTTCTCGCACATGTTTATCACAAAGTTGGTTCTGAAGATCATTTTGTAGCATGAGTTGAAAAAGTAATTCATCTCCCCTGTGTTGGGGTTATGAGTATAGGCGGCTATTTCAAGAAGCGATCCCTGCAGCGGGAAGTTCTTGAATGCATCATACCCAAGAAGGTCGAATATAAAATAGAACTCGCGCTCGAACATTCCCTGGAATAACAGGGGGGAATACATAGCTGTTGAAGCTTCGGTGGCGGTTGTTGCATTTGTAAAGAACGTGTTGCCGTCATAGCTGTTTTCATTCTTCACATCCAGAATATCCTCGCTGCAGGCTCCAAGGAGCATGAATGCAACTAAGGTGTATATCAATCTGCTTTTCATATGCATCATTATTAGAAGGTTAACTGAACTCCAAGTCGCACAATGCGCGGATTTGGCCTTTGGTACATGTCAATTCCCCGCTGGAAGATGTAGTTATTGTTGTCGTCGGGCGAAGTTGAGGATATTTCAGGATCGAATCCCGAATACTTAGTGAATGTCAGTGCATTTTGAATGGATAAATAGACCCTGAATTTTTCAAAAGTATTAAACAGGTTTGACGGAAGAGTATATCCAAGCGCAATATTCTTAACTCTCAGGTAATCTCCTTTCTCTACATACCATGTTGAGAAATTAAGGTTAGCGCCTGAGTTCTGTCCGGCCCTCGGAATATCTGTAACATCCCCCGGCTGTTTCCATCTTCTTAAGACTGTTGTGGTCTGGTTAAAGGGTTTTGACATTCCTTCCCACCAGTAGAGTGATCCGTTTACGGCGTCAACTCCGGCAACACCATGCATCAGCAACTGAAGGTCGAAATTCCTGAAGAATGCGTTGAATGATATGCCGTACTGCCATTTTGGTGAAGGATTTCCTATATACGTGCGATCATCGGCATTAATGTAACCATTACCGTCAATATCTTTCCATACTCTGTCGCCGGGTTTTGCATTTGTCTGGTATTCTGTCACTTCCCCTCCGGTTGCGGCACTCGCCGATTCATTAAGGGCATCCAGATCATCCTGGTCAACAATGACATGATCATAAACATATCCGTAATAAGAACCAAGGGGATGCCCGATATCTGTCCTTGTGGCATTTCCTACTCCTGTCATGAATTCCCCTTTTGAAATAGGAAGGTCACCCACAGTGCCAAGAGCTGTCACTTCATTAATGCTGTAGGTTGTATTGAGCGAAATATTCCATCTGAATGCATTTGCTGCATTGCTGTTATAGGTAAGGGATGCCTCAAATCCCGAATTCTTCATGCTCGCAGCATTTATCCACTGTGTCCCCACCTGGCCGGGATTTCCAAGACCCGTTGTAAGAGGAAGCTGTGTCTCGATCAGAAGGTCTTTGTTCGACCTGTTATAGTAATCGAAGGTAAAGCCTATCCTGTCTTTCAGCAGTCCAAGGTCAAAGCCCACATCGAATTGTGTTGTTTCTTCCCACTTCAGGTTTGGATTAGGAACGCTGTTTACAATTGATCCCGTGGCAAAAGTGAGGTCATCACCGAAGGAATATACAATGTTGTTGCCTGTTCCTTTCCAGACACTTGATGATGTAAGGAACGCAGGAATGTTGTCATTCCCTGTTTTGCCATAACTAGTCCTCAGCTTAAGGTTCGAAATCGACGACTGGGATTTCAGGAACTCTTCTTCCGATATTGTCCAGGCAACACCCACTCCATAAAATGTTCCCCACCGGTTATTGACGCCGAATACGCTCGAGGCGTCACGCCTCAGGCTGGCATTAAGCACATACTTCCCCTTGTATGTGTAACCTAACCTTCCGAAATAGGAAAGCCTTGATTTTCCGCTGTTTACCGACGAACCTGTTATCGAGGTGGAGTTTGCCAGGGCCAGATTCTGAATTGCATCACTCGTATAATCTGATCCGCTCGCTGAAATACTTCTGTATATTCCGGCAGGAGCATAAGTATTTCCAAGGGTAGCGGTTAATTCATGAACACCGAAAGTCCTGTTAAATGAAAAATAATTTTCAAGTATGAAACCGTAATTGAAGTTGTAATATTCATTCATATCAGATGTGGCACGGTTAAAGTTGCCTCCGTTGCATGGATAGTTGAAGGTCATGTTATGGTAGTTCCCACCGTAGACCCTCCCCTGCGATTTGAATGACAATCCTTTGACAAGCAGTAATTCGCCCGAAAGGTCAAGTTCCATGCTGAGTCCCCTGTCGTTATAATCAGTGTTGCCAACGGTGTTCATGGGGTTATTTGCATCCTGAAGATCAGTGACCTTGTCCATCCTTGCATAACCGCCAAGGTTTGTGGGATCATATACCGGAAGATATGGTGCCATCCTTAAAGCCTCATTGAGGCTGGCAAGAACTCCATTGTTGATATCATTTTTCACCCTTAGGTTCTGGTTCAGTGTTACTCTTTTGTTGAACAGGCTCTCACTGAGCTTTGCTCCTATGGTGATACGCTGGAAAGTCCTGTCAATAACGGTCGACTCCTGATTCTGGTACCCCGCAGAAAATGCATATGTGACATTTTCAGTTCCCCCGCTGAACCTGAGATTATGATCTGTAACAAATCCCCGCTGGAAGGTTATGGCTTGCCAGTCGGTCCTGTCGATACGAACATCAGGTGACTGCAGCTTGGCTGTTATTTCGAGTCCGTTCGAGTGTTGAATATCTGTCACCAGATCAACGTATTCTGAAGCATTCAGCATATCTAACCTTTTCACTACGTTGGCAAAACCGGCCGATCCTTCATATTCGACTTTCAGGTCGCCCCTTCTTCCGCTTTTTGTTGTGATAAGTACCACACCGTTGGCTGCTGCGGAACCATATATTGCTGTTGTTGAAGCATCCTTGAGGATAGTAATATTTTCAATATCCTGCGGGGCAACCGAATTAAGATCGCCACCCTGGATACCGTCAATTACATAAAGAGGATCGGTGTTTGAAAATGACCCCATCCCCCGGATTACAATTCTTGCACCAGAGCCGGGATCACCACTGTTGTTTGTAACCTGGACGCCTGCAATCTTTCCCTGCAGTACCTGCCGGGGATCAGTAGTGGCAAGGCCGACTATTTCATTGCTTTTAAGGGCTGAAGTGGCACTGGCAACATTCCTCCTGACGGCCGATCCGTAACCTACAACCACCACCTCGTTCAAACCTAAAAGCTCACTTTCCATGTTTACGTCAAGAGTGGTACGCCCGTTCAGGGCAATTTCCTGGGTAACATAGCCGATAAATGAAAAGGACAAAGTGGCATTTCTGTCGATTGAAGTAAACGAGTACCTGCCTTCGGCATCGGTGATGGTACCAAGGTTCGACCCTGAAACCTTGATATTTACACCGGGCATAACCTCATTTGTTGCGGCATCCTTTACCACACCGCGCACTGAAATCCCCTGCATTTCATCAGAGGATCCGGAGTTTCCCCCACCCGCCGTTGCAGCCCTCAGGTTCCCTGAAAACAGAAACAGGAAACCGGAAGCAACGCAGGCATGAAGGAAAATCCTGCAGCTTCTCCATGAACTGAATTTTCTCATAATTGAAAGGTTTAATGGTTAGTAAAATAATTGTTATAACACAACACCTTTTTTACTGGAATAAAGCCTTTTGGGTTATCAGTATAGTAAATTTATGACTAAAAAAGACGCAAGTCAATTAATTCTGAACATTTATTTTACAAAGAAAAATTAATATTATCGGCAGGCTATGAACCGGTTAAAGAGCTCTTCCAGGCTTTCAGACCGGCAAATGACATTATGAGATAAACTATATAGAGAACCATGGTGGGATAAAGCTCCCGCGAAAGAAAAACCAGCGCTGACGAAAGGTTAACGGCTATCCACAAAAACCAATGTTCGTAAATCTTCCGTGCAAGCATCCAGGTTGCAACAATTGACAAAGATGTGATAAATGAATCCCATTCCGGGACCGGCGAATCGGTTAATTTTGAGAGTACAAGCCACATGGTAAAATAAAGCGCTGCAAAAACGGCTGCCAGAAATATTCCCATCTTCATCTTAATCCTTGTCACCCGAAGCTTGTCACTTTGCCCTTTGCCCTTCGCCCTGTGCCCTGCGCCCTTCATCCACCAGTACCATCCGGCACAACTGACGGCGAGGTAATAAACCTGCAGGCTCATATCGGCATAAAACCTGCTTGAATAAAAAACCAGAATATAAAAAGCTGAAGTCACTATTCCGACCGGCCACAGCCATACATTCTGCCTGATTTCCAGAACTACGTAGATGATCCCTGCAACAGCTCCTAAAATCTCGATCCTGTTTTCAACCATCCACTGAGCCAGCATTTCAATTGAAGTTTAGAATGTTAAACCAAGCTTAAACATGAAATTGATTCCTGCCTGCGGGAAATAATATGCCCAGGTCTTTTCCGAACCATCTTCATACCAGTTCCCTCCATATGCATTGTTTTCATATTCCGTGTTGAAGATATTGTTTACATTAGCCTGGATTTCGACCTTTCTTATATTACGGAACACCGGAGTAAAGCTTATTATGACATTATTTACAAGATAAGGATCGAGCATACGTTTGCTGCTCATTGTATTGTCAAAATACTGTTTACCGACATATTTGGTAATCAGATGAATATCGAAAGCCGACAATGGTTTTACAGCAATATCGCCTGTTCCTGTCACACGAGGTGAATATGCTATGTCGACAGTCCCGAGTTTTTTGCTTTTATATTCTGAAGACCAGTCAGCCGTATTGTAATCGAGATAATATTCCACAAAATCCCTGATCTTGTTCCGGCTCAGTGTAAGATTGAAATTCCACGAAAGCAGTTCAGACGGAGTGAATCCCGCGCTCAGTTCTGCTCCTGTTCTGTAACTTCTTTCAACATTTGTCATTATCGGGTACCCTACATTGCTGAGTTCTCCGGTCGGAACCAACTGATCTTTGTAGAACATCCCGTAAAGGTTGACGGCAAATTGACTTTTGGAAAGTTTAAGCCTGTAACCCAGCTCGGCATCGAACAATCTTTCTGAACCGGGGGTTGCCTGATTATCACCCGAAGCCTCTTTGAAATCGGTTCTTGTAGGTTCCCTGTGTGCGACAGCAAAAGAAAGATATGCCTCCTGACCGTCGCCTATAGTCAGGTACAATCCCATTTTGGGATTGAAGAAATTGTAACGGTGGAGCTGTCCGATGTTTTTAAGATCATCATCATTCCCTTCAAGAATATATTTTATATACCTGTACTGGAGATCTCCGAACAAAGAGACAACAGGAGAAATATTTGCCGTCATCTTGCCATAAAGGCTGGCTTCTCTCTTTTCTCCGTTGTTAAAGTACCATTGATGGTCCCTTTCAGCCGAACCGGGATACTGCATCCAGATTATCCTTCCAAAATGATCGCCTGAAAAGAGATTAAATCCTCCTCCAAAACTTGCCTCAACTTTTTCAATGTTATATTTCAGAGAATAGACGATCCCGTAGAAATCATTAGCCATCCATTTCCGCCTTATGAGATCGGTTGTATACAGAATACTGTCGCTTATCCTCACATTTCCCAAACCATAATCAGTATATGTTTCATCTTCCTTATATTCTTCATAATATCCTTTCCCCCTGGTATAATGAAGAGCCGTATGGAAAGAAAGATAATCCGCAATTTTCCTGCTGAATATCAGCTGATAGTGATCCTGGCTGTAGTTGTCGCTTTCATTGTCATAGTATCTGGTAATACCCTGATTATCGGTGTATTGACCGGCAGGATTATATCTCCTGTCTGTCATCAGCATATCCTCCGGCACGCCCCACCAGCCTATCCCGGTATGCTCCCTTCCAAGTATTATATTTGCCTTTATCAGCGATTTACCCGACCTGTACAGCCCGCTCAGAAATGCAGACTGATGATCTGATCCCGTTCTTCTTATATATCCGTTGCTTTTTATATCTGAGAGTCGTATCTGGAAAGCAAATTTATCTTTCAGCAGACCTGTTCCTGCAGCTATGCTGTTCTTGAAAGTCCCGTATGAACCGGCTGCAGAACTGATCCCCGCAAATGGCTCATTTTCAATTCCGCGTGTCTGAATGTTTATAGAAGCCCCAAAGGCACCGGCTCCGTTTGTTGACGTTCCAACGCCCCTCTGCACCTGTAAATTGTCAACTGAAGATGAGAGGTCAGGAAGATCAACCCAGAACACCTGCTGCGATTCAGGATCATTTAAAGGAATTCCGTCAATCGTGACGTTAATGCGGCTTGCATCTGTTCCCCTTATCCTCATCCCTGTATAGCCAACTCCGTTCCCGGCTTCAGAGGTCTCGACAAATGAAGGTGTCAGTGTCAGCAGGTAAGGCATATCACTGGCCGTTCCCAGCTTCTCGATGATGGTTTTATCAACATTTGAATAAGCAAGAGGCGCCCGGCTTCCCGCCCTTGTGGCACTTATTACAACATCATCGGTCATCACTGATGTCTGGGTAAGTATAATATTAACCACAGTATCCGACTTTACTGTAAGGTCGCTGACTCTTGTTTCATATCCTATATAGGAAAAAACCAGTTTTACAGCTCCCTCCCTGATATTTTCAATTTTAAACATTCCGTTTGCATCCGTCAGGGTGCCCTTGAAGGTGCCTTTAAGGACCACCGACGCACCTGCAAGCGGATTTCTTCCGGTATCTGTCACCCTGCCGCTTATTGTACGATTTTCATCTGCGGTTGCAAATGAAATTGTCACGAACACCAGAACGGCAAATAAAAATAAAAACCTGATCTTCATTGCCTGTCAATGTCATTAAATCATTAACCGTTGAAGATGGGACCGTAATCTTAAGCAGCTGTTTATAATTATCCTCTCATTTCCCTCCGCCGGCATTACCCGGATCAGGTGACAGGGTATGATCTCAGCCCGTAGTATTAAGGCACCCCATATTCGATATTGCAAATTTACTATCTTTTGACGGATTTCATCAAAACCTGAAAGGTTTTTATGCCGATTGATATTTTTGTTAAATTGCCATTAAATTAGGGGAACTTATATGAGGACGCTTCTCGAAAAACTTAACTACAAAGGCCAGCAGCGGATTGCCTTGATCAATGCCGAAAAAAACTTCAGCCTTGCACCTGTAAAAGAAATAAAAGAAATACAGATAGATAATGAGATTGATCCCCGGTACCCATACGATTTCATGATCATTTTTGTAAAAAATCCGTCTGAGGTCGATGAATTTACACCTGCTGCACTTCATAACCTTAAGGTTGACGGAATATTATGGTTTTGCTATCCGAAAAAGAACTCGAAAAATTCATCACCAGGGCTCGACAGGGATCACGGATGGAAAGCTTTGAACGATCTCGGTTTCTTCAGTGTCAGGCTTGTAAATGTGGATGACGACTGGTCGGCAATGAGGTTCAGGAATGCAAAATTCATAAAATCGGCTTCTGACAGGTTTAAACCTGGCAAGGAACAATAGAAGAGAATAAATGCTTAAAAACCGAGATCTGATCTGGCCTGCAAACCGGTATTTTAGTTTATTTTTACTATCGCTGCCCGACAGCGAGGACCGGTAAAACTATTCAGCCCTGAGTGCCTGCTGAGAGCAAAGAATTAATTGCCAAATGATTAAAACAACTGTAATAGAAACTCCCCTTGGGAAAATGAAGGCAGCCGCTGTTAAAGAAGGCATTTGTCTTCTGGCATTCGCCGACTCCCAAAATCCTGGTTCAGATCTCGAAGAACTTGAACACATATTCGGTTCTGGGATCCGATCAGGAAGCAACCGGCATCTCTGGGCTCTTAAAAGGCAGTTAAAGGAATACTTCAAAGGCAAGAGGAAAGAGTTCTCCCTGAAATTAATAACTCCCGGAACAGATTTCCAGGTGGAAGTCTGGAATGGTCTGAAGGAAATTCCGTATGGAGACACTATCTCTTACCAGGATCAGGCAGAAAAGCTTAACAAACCTGGTGCAATAAGGGCGGTAGGCCATGCCAATGGTTCAAACCGGATTGCCATTGTCATTCCCTGCCATCGTGTAATCGGGGCTGACGGGAGCCTGACAGGATACGGAGGAGGCCTCGAAAGGAAACGCTGGCTGATCAACCACGAAAAGAAATATTCAGGAAAGCCCGTTGACGGGATCCTGTTTTGAATCAATAACCAACCATTTATAAGATGAAAGCTCAGAATTATAGTAAAATCATTTCAGGAATTTTTATTCTTTTCATATTATTCCTGCTCTCAGGCTGTGCACAAAATGAAGTTGTTGACCAGTGCCTGACGGGTCACAGATACGGATTTTTCGGTGGACTATGGCACGGATTCATAGCACCGTTTGATTTTATCGGGATGCTCTTCAATAAGGACATTACAATGTATGCCCAGAACAATAACGGAGGCCTCTATGCTCTCGGGTTTCTTCTAGGAAGCGGAGGCTGGGGATTTTTTGGAAGCAAAGGCGTCCACCGGGTTCAGCATCACCGGGTAACTTACAGATCGCAGAAATTTGATGATGCCGAAATCGTTGAATAAGATATGATTATAAACAAAGCCCGGATTCATTGAGACGACACATAAATATGCCCGAGACAGATAAAATCATTGATATTGAAAAAGAGTTTAAAACAAGCAACTCTCAATTTCTGAGATCACTCCCGCCTTTTGTAATCAGGATGATCGAAAAACTCATCCGGCAGGATGAAATGAATGAGACAATTTACCATAACAGGGATAAAACAGGCGTACCCTTTGTCAGGGATGTCCTAAAATACTGGAATGTCAGTGTGAACGTCCATGGAAGGGAAAGGCTGCCTGAAAATGGCAGGTTTGTATTTGCTGCCAACCATCCTGTCGGTGGAATTGATGCTCTATCCTTTTTCAGCGTTGTTGGCAGCATCTACCCGGCTATCATTTCTCCCTCAAATGAGCTTTTGAATATTATACCCAACATCAGGCCTCTCCTTCTGGGATTGAATGTCTTCGGCAGAAATTCCAGGGATACTGCAGGGGAACTCAACAGACTTTTTGAATCGGATAAACAGATTCTTATCTTTCCGGCAGGTGAAGTATCAAGAAGGACCAACGGATCAATATCGGATATCACCTGGCAGAAGAGTTTCATTACGAAAGCGATTCAGTATAAAAGAGATGTCGTTCCGGTTTTTATAAGCGGCAGGAATTCAAATCTTTTTTACAACGTCGCCCGTATCCGTAAGATGCTGGGCATAAAAATGTACATTGAGACTATACTTCTCCCCCGCGAAATGATGAAACAGCACAATTCCACAGTATCGATTGTTTTTGGAAATATCGTTCCATATCAGACATTTACACGCGAACTTACCCATCATGAATGGGCTCAGTACGTAAAGGATGAAGTATATAAGTTATCAGAAAACCTAAAACAAACCTGATTACTCCACAAAGATGAAATACAACAGAGTTCCTTCGGCAACAATCAGGGCATTGAACTGGACCCTGGCACTGATGGCAATATGCATTATGCTGGTCAGATGTTCGGGATCAGGAAAAAGCATCGATCTGGAAGCCGGATTTCAGAATCCTCCTGAAAGTGCAAGACCACGCGTATGGTGGCACTGGATGAATGGCAATGTAACCAGGGAGGGCATCAGGGCCGATCTTGAATGGATGCATCGTATAGGTATAGCCGGATTTCAGAATTTTGATGCGGGGCTTGCTTCTCCACAGATTGTTGCAAAGCGGCTCATTTACATGACACCTGAATGGAAAGACGCCTTTCTCTTTACAACAAAACTGGCTGACTCGCTTGGCCTTGAAATGGCTATTGCCGGATCTCCGGGCTGGAGCGAAAGCGGAGGCCCGTGGGTTACCCCTGCTCAGGCCATGAAAAAACTGGTCTGGAGTGAAATAAGGATCGAGGGAGGAAAATCGTTTGACGGAATATTGCCACATCCTCCTTCAACCACAGGCATATTCCAGAATATCGGGGAGCTTGGAGGCTATACAGGCGGAATGTCGACAGACAAAAACTTACCTGAATTCTATGCTGATGCTGCAGTTGTTGCTTTTCGTCTTCCGGAAAATGAAAGGTCGCTTGCTGAGATGAACCCAAAAGTAACCTCCAGTGCCGGAAAATTTGACCTTGCCGATCTTACTGACGGCGACCTTTCAAATTTTTCATTTCTTCCTGCAGGAAAGAACAATGAAAAGGCATGGATAAGATTTGAATTCAGTGAACCTGAAACGATACAATCCATGTCGATGGTGAAAAGAGAGACCGGAATGAGGTTCCCTGGAATTTCGGATGGACCTGAGGTTAAAAGAACTCTCGAGGCATCGGACGACGGGATATCGTTCCGGCAGGTTTTTGAAATACCTGCAGGAGGCTCCTTCCAGAACACGTTTACATTTGCACCTGTCAAGGCAAAATATTTCAGGATTTCCTTCCTCATTCCTCCTCCGCCAAGTGTAAACAGCGGAGTCGCATCTTATTTCGGGATTAATACTTCAGCTATGAGGCCTCCAGAAAGGGGTATAAATATATCCGAACTTGTTCTGTTCCCGGTAGCAAGGATAAACAGGTTCGAGGACAAGGCAGGATTTACCTCAGCGGCCGGAATATACAATATGGCTACTCTGAAGGAAGCCGGTAATGCATGCATAAAAAAGGAAGATGTTGTTGATCTTAGCTCCAGGATGGGTCCAGACGGCAAGCTTCAGTGGACACCTCCGGAAGGCCGGTGGGCAATACTTCGTCTTGGCTATTCGCTAACCGGTCATAAGAATTCACCGGCCTCACCCGAAGCTACAGGGCTTGAAGTAGACAAACTCAATGCAGGCCATGTAAAGGCTTATTTTGATAACTATCTCGATCAGTATAAGGATGCCACCGGAGGCCTTATGGGTACCAGGGGTCTGCGCTATATAATTACTGACAGCTGGGAAGCTGGTGTTCAAAACTGGACTGACAGCATGATGACGGAATTTTCTGCCCGCCGGGGATATGACATTATCCCATGGCTCCCGGCACTGACAGGTCATATCGTGGAGAGCGCAGAAGCCAGCGACAGGTTCCTCTGGGATTTCAGAAAGACCATAGGGGAACTGACAGCCGAGAATCACTATGACCAGCTTACAACAATCCTGAAGAAAAGAAATATGGGCCGCTATACCGAATCGCATGAGAGCGGCCGGGCATTCATCGGTGATGGTATGGATGTTAAACGAACGGCCGACATTCCAATGAGTGCTGCATGGACTCCTGGAGGATTCGCCGGAAGTGAGAGTGAGGGAGTAGCGACAAGGTACAGGGCTGATGTCCGGGAATCGGCATCTGTTGCCCATCTTTACGGCCAGAACCTCGTAGCTGCAGAATCAATGACTGCCATAGGAAATACCTGGGCGTTCTCCCCTGAAAGGCTTAAGCCAACAGCAGATATGGAGCTGGCAATGGGCCTGAACAGGTTCGTAATCCATACATCAGTCCACCAACCTGTTAACGATAAGATCCCTGGTCTGGGGCTTGGTCCTTTCGGGCAGTGGTTCACCCGTCATGAGACCTGGGCGGAACAGGCATTACCATGGACAACCTATCTTGCACGCAGCTCTTACATGCTCCAGCAGGGCAGATTTGTTGCAGACATAGCTTATTATTACGGTGAAGACAATAACATAACAGCCCTTTTCGGGGATAAACTGCCTGACATTCCTGATGGTTATAATTATGATTTTGTAAACTCAGATGCCCTTCTCAACCTTCTTTCGTTTAAGAACGGGGAAATTGCCACTCCATCAGGGATGACCTATAAAATACTGGTTCTCGACAAAAACAGCATTTTTATGACTCTGCCGGTCCTCAGAAAAATAGCAAACCTGGTCGAAGCCGGGGCAATCGTCCTCGGACAAAAACCTGTTTCGTCGCCAAGCAACAGCGATGACCCTGACCAGTTTAAGGAACTAGCTGACAGACTATGGGCATCAGAAAACGGAGTTACAACCTCCGGGAAAGGAAAGGTCTACTCCGGGAGAAATTTAAAAGATGTTCTTAATGAACTAAGGATTGAACCTGATTTTCAATATTCGGGACCTGATGCCCGCCTTTTGTTTGTACATCGGTCGTTCCCGGGGACGGACATTTACTGGGTGAACAACAGAAAACCAGAATATGAAAAAGTTGATGCAATATTCAGGATTGAAGGCCGGGAAGCTGAAATATGGCATCCCGAAACCGGGAAGATTGAACAGGCCTCATTTGAAATTTCAAACGGACTGACAAAAGTACCTCTCAGCCTTGTTCCGGATGATGCAATATTTGTTGTTTTCAGGAAGAGAACCTCTGAAAAGTCAAGGATAATACAGCAACCTGTGGAGACTTTTCTTTCCGAGATAAAAGGGCCATGGGATTTGTCGTTTCAGGCCGGAAGGGGAGCTCCCGACAGAATAACGCTCGACTCACTGTCGGAATGGAATACAAATTCTGATCCAGGCGTAAAATATTTTTCAGGAACATGCACATATTCAAAGAGCATCGACGTGCCGCAAAACTGGCTCGATAAAGACAAAAAAGTCTGGCTCGACCTTGGAAATGTAAAAAACCTGGCTGAAGTATATTTAAATGGAAAATCCCTTGGCATAGTCTGGAAAACACCATTCAGGATCGATATTACCGGGAAATTGGAAACAGGATCAAACGACCTTGAAATAAAAGTCACCAACCTGTGGGTTAACCGCCTCATCGGAGATCAGCAGCCGGGAATCGAAAAGAAATATACATATACAACTATGGCCTTTTACAGGGCCGATTCTCCTCTCCTGCCTTCGGGACTTCTGGGGCCGGTTAAAATCTTCAGTTTGTCAGCCGAATAAATCCAAAACTAATTGAAAAGTGGAATGAATAGAAGACTCTCTTTTAAACATCACAGGATACTGGCAATCTCACTTTTTGTTGCACTTAGCCTGGCGGAAGGGTTTAATGATCGCGTTTGGGGATCACCAGGTTCAACAATCGAATACACAATTTCTATGGAAAACCCAAATAATCATTATTTCCATATCTCGCTTTACTTTTCTGGCCTTAAGGATGACAATACCGAGCTAAAAATGCCTGTCTGGACGCCTGGCTATTACATGATAATGGATTATCCTAAAAATGTTTTGAATTTCAGGGTAACAGAAGCTTCGGGAAAGGAACTTTTGTGGAAGAAGACAGCAAAAAACAGGTGGAAAATTAATACAGCCGGTGTTAAATCGATCCATGTAAGCTATGATGTTTATGCTTTCAGGGTCTCAGTTGCAGATTCATTCCTTGATGACGGAAGAGGATTTATCTCACCGACCGGGATCTATATGTATCCTGCCGGGGGTAAAGATCACCCTGTGACAGTTACTGTCAAACCTTATGAAAAGTTTAAGGAAGTCTCCACAGGTCTCGATCCGGTACCAGGAAAAGAACATACCTATTACGCCCCTGACTTTGACGTACTCTATGATTGTCCAATTCTTGCCGGAAATCAGGAAATCCTGAAATTTGAAACGGGCGGCATTCCCTATACAATTGCAGCTGAAAACCTTGGAAACCTTAGCAGGACTGAACTGGTAAACGATTTCCGAAAGATTGTGGAGACCGCAACTGCTGTTATCGGTGAAATACCGTACCGGCATTATACTTTCATCATGATGAATAACGGAATGGGAGGCCTCGAACATACAAATTCAATGGCAGTTTTTACAAACCGCCTTAATTCAGAATCAGGCAGGGTCGGAAACGGGTGGCTTTCATTCATCGCCCACGAGTTCTTCCACCTTTACAATGTTAAAACAATAAGACCAATCGATCTCGGTCCTTTCGACTACGACAGGGAAAACTACACAACAATGCTCTGGTTCTCCGAAGGTGTGACGTCCTATTATGAAAACCTGATCCTTAACCGGGCCGGGTTCTTTACACGTGATGATGTTTTTAAGGAAATGTCCTCATCTGTCGCAGCATACGAAAATATTCCGGGCCGGCTTTTTCAATCAGTTTCTGAATCGAGCTTCGATTCCTGGTTGTTTTTCCTGAACAGGTCTGAAAATGCCGCAAATACTACAATTTCTTATTATGACAAAGGATGTGCAATCGGAATGCTTCTTGACCTTAAAATCAGATATGAATCAGGAAACAAAAAATCACTTGATGATGTAATGAGAACTCTTTACAATACCTATTACAAGGGTAAGAAACGAGGTTTCACCGACAAAGAGTTCCGCGAGGTATGCGAAAAAACAGCAGGAACCTCCTTAAACGAGATCTTTGACAGTTTTATCCCGACAACAGAGGAAATAGATTATAAAAAATACCTTGCCTATGCAGGTCTGACAATTGATACGGAACCTGTGGAATCGGATGGTTACTGGATCGGAGCAGATGTCTGCCAGAACGGGGATAATGTGGTCATTTCAAGGGTCGAACGGGATTCTCCGGCATGGGAGGCAGGTCTCAGCTCACAGGACATTATAACCGAAATTAACGGTCAGAAAGCCACAATGGATCTTTTCAATGATACTCTGCTCAATGCTGCGGACGGAAATAAAATACTTTTTAAGACCGTTCACCGGGATATTTCAAATGAATCAGCGATAACTCCTGTGAAAAAATTAACAATAAATTATAATATACACCCGGCATCAGATATTTCACCGGTGCAGGGAGCAATTCTCAGTTCATGGCTTAAATAACAACCGTAACAGGAATAGAAATTTCATGTCGCTGATTTTTAGTCATGCAATAGTCCGGAAACCAGGCCGCTCGGTTGTCAATGGTTTGTCCACTTCAGGCGCCGGAGTCCCTGTCTATGAAGATACTCTTGTCCAGCACTCGGAATACATCAGAAAACTTAAGGAATGCGGCCTAACAGTTAATATACTCGACCCTGAGGAAGAATTTCCCGATTCTGTCTTTATAGAGGATGTCGCGCTGTGTACGTCGCGATTCGCTGTGATAACCAATCCCGGGGCCCAGTCCAGAAAAGGTGAAATCAAAGGAATGAATAATGTTCTTAAAGAGTATTTTGAAAATATCGAGGCAATTACTGACCCGGGAACACTTGAAGCCGGCGATGTTATGATGGCCGGGGATCACTTTTTCATAGGGGTCTCTGACCGGACAAATCTTACCGGAGCTGAACAGCTTATAAGGATACTTGAAAAATATGGTTTCACTGGCTCAAAGATCCGCCTGTCAGGAATGCTTCACCTGAAATCAGGAGTTTCATACCTTGAGAATAATGTAATTCTTGTAATAAAGGGACTTGCCGGCATTAAGGAATTTAATTCCTTCAGAAAAATCCTTGTTCCTGATAGTGAAGGCTATGCTGCAAATTCCGTTTGGCTGAACGGAACCGTCATTGTCCCTGATGGCTTTCCTGAAACAAAAAGGCTCATAGAAGAAAACGGCTACAATACAATCGTGACAGATGTTTCGGAATTCAGGAAACTCGACGGAGGGCTAAGCTGCCTTTCATTAAGGTTCTAGTCCTTGTTGCCTGCTTCTCTGGTTCTTTTTCTCTGTTGTAAACCCTTTATGACAAGATATGCAACAAAGATTATTCCGACACCTATAAGTATATCATCGAGATATGGGAAGATCTTGTCTTTAAGATCGTAAATGAAGTATCCTATAAGCGCAAGGATAATATTCCAGATACCTGCTCCTGCAAGGGTATAGAGGATAAAATCCTTTAAATTCATATTTGCCAGTCCGGCCGGAAGGGAGATAAGCTGACGTACAGCAGGTACAAGCCGGCCGATGAACGTTGAAGCCTTGCCATGCTTAACAAAATATTTCTCTGCGTGTTCGACTTTTTCCTGCGACAGAAGAAGAAGCCGGCCCAGTGTTGACCCCGAGAATTTATACAAGATAGGCCGTCCAAGATATTTGGCGAAAAAATAGTTGAAACAGGCTCCGATCAAAGCCCCTGCCGTCCCTGCCAGAACAACCAGGAAAACGTTCATGTCGCCCTGGGCAGCCTTATATGCTGCAAATGGAATTACCACTTCCGACGGGAAAGGAATAAAAGAGCTTTCAATCGCCATAAGCAGCATTACAGTAAAGTAATTCAGATTGGCCATGTACCAGTCAATAACCGTATTAATTATCTCCATTTCAAAATATTAAAAATAAATTCCAACAGGTGCCAATTTAACGAAGGCAGGCTGCAATAAATTACAGACCAGCAAAAATAACATAATCATTGGTTCTTTGAAGGGCTCTTCCCCGTGAATGCCCTGATCCAGGCAGGCACGGCATTGAATACAATTATGAATACCGAAATTATAATTGACACAGTAAGAGCCATGTTAATAATTCCGGGAACCCTTGACTGCGCTGAATCAAGCTGAGGAAGGTAAATATTCTTAATATTCAGAATTGCCGCTGTAAGAGTGGTTACCCCTACAAACAACATTGGCAATATTGTTATCCACGCGTATTTTACCCTGCCCCTGTTTATAATGAAAGATGTTCCAATTGCCAGTGCTACAGTTGCCAGCAGCTGGTTTGCCGATCCGAACATGGGCCAGATAGTTGCCACAGTACCCGTATAAATGAAATAGCCCCATGCAAAAACAATGATTGCGCTTGTAATGAGATTTCCGGGCAGCCAGTCCGTTCTCTGAAAAGGTTTGTAAACCTTCCCGAAAGTTTCCTGAAGGACGAATCTTCCAATCCTTGTCCCGGCATCTATGGTGGTCAGAATGAACAAGGCCTCAAACATTATTGCAAAATGATACCAGTACGACATCAGGTGGTCCATGCCCGGGATTGATGAAAAGATATATGCCATTCCGACTCCAAGGGACACTGCGCCTCCGGTACGCCCTGCGATCTTTTCCCCTACGCTGGCGGAAAGCTGGTCGAGATTCGATTCAGTGAAACCCATTTCATGAAGCCGGGGCAGCACAGCCTGAATTTTATCAACCGGTACATTTATCTGGAAATAATCGAGAGGCAGAAGGCTTGTGGCAGCAATAAGGGCCATGATGCTGACGGCGCCTTCGGTAAGCATCGCCCCTACGGCTATGGGTTTGATATGAGATTCCTTCATTATCATCTTTGGCGTTGTTCCCGAGCTTACAAGAGAATGAAATCCGGAAATGGCTCCGCAAGCAATTGTGATGAAAAGATATGGAAACAATTTCCCGGGAATTATCGGCCCTCCTCCTTTGCCATATTCGGTAAATGCCGGCATCTTTATTTCAGGGGCAACAATGATAAGTCCGATTGCCAGCAGGGCTATCACCGTTATTTTCATAATCGAACTGAGGTAATCGCGCGGAGATAGGAGAAGCCAAACAGGGAGAACAGAAGCAAGAAATCCATAAACCGCTATTAAAATCGTAAGCGATTTATGACCGAATGTGAACCACCCGGCAAACCTTGAATCCGGAATATACCTGCCGATAATTACAACTGCTATCAGTATAAGCACTCCAAACACAGTGGCCTCTGAAGTCTTTCCTTTTCTTATCCTGAACATCCATAATCCCATCAGAATTGCAATCGGAATAGTGGATGCTATTGTGAATGTTCCCCACGAACTTTCCGATAGAGCATTTACAACAACCAGGCCCAGCCCGGCCAGTGCAACCACTATAATAAGAATTATTGCAAAAGATGTTGTCGCCCCGCTCACCTTACCTATCTCAGCCTTTGCTATTGCTGCAAGCGATTTTGCATCGTGCTGAACGGAGGCTGTCAGAATAATGAAATCATGAACGGCACCCGCCATGACTGACCCAATGAGCATCCACAGAAATCCAGGCATAAAGCCAAACTGTGCCGCCAGAACCGGTCCGACAAGAGGTCCCGCTCCGGCTATTGCTGCGAAATGATGCCCGAACAACACCCATTTGTTCATCGGGTAATAATTCTGCCCGTCATACAACCTGTAAGCCGGGGTCTTGGCCAAATCATCAGTAACCGCAGCTTTTGCCGCAACAAAACTGAAATAGAATCTGTAAGCCAGGACAAATATCACTATTGTCCCGATTACCACTGGCATCGCATTCATGGAGCCCTTTTTTCAGGTATTTGAGAGGCTGAATATAATAATTTCCGGATTCACCGGCAATTGAATTGATCATATCCGGCTTATCCTTGCGGGAAGCGCCTGGTCAATTATAATTGGAACCTTTTCCACAGCAGTAATCGTGGGATCGAGCTGAAGAGCCTTAATATCGCTCAGGCTTAATCTGGATGTGAGTTTATTCAAGGCTATTATGAAGCTGTCCCAGTTTGAAAGCTTATAATCACGGATCATAATCCTTTCAATGAGTATAAACTGAAATTCTCCGGGAAAGCCATGGTTTCTCAGAGATACGTACCCGCTTTCAGGTATGAGTTCTCCGGCTTTTATCATATCCTCAACAGCCTCCCTGAAATACAGGTTTATTTTAGGTTCCACCTTGAAGCCAATATGAAAATCAAGCCTGATGAGAATCCCGGGAATTATCTGTTCAACCTCATACTCAAAACGAACAGGATCATCGACCCTGTCGACATGGACCAGCCAGTATGTCTTAGCCCTTTTGGGCTGTTTCTGGAATATTGAATAAAGCACTTTCGACTCGACCTCCTCCCTGTTGTTGGCTTTTATTATGTAAACAAGGTTTGTGGCTGCCAGAGGTACCGATCTGTCTTCGCTAAGGTCTTTTATGAGTGGAAGATAATCAGCAATTTTCGAGAATGAAATATGACGGTTCCGTATCTTCCTTGCAAAATACCAGCTCATCATCACAATAAAATAGAGTGATGCCAGAAGCAGTGTAAACCATCCCCCGTACATGAATTTGTGAAGGTTCGCTACCAGAAATGCACCTTCAATCGTCAGAAAAACCACCAGTATAATAAAAGGATAAATATGGCCGGGAGCTTTCTGGAAAAGATAATATGATAAAAGAAGTGTTGTCATTATCATCGTTATTGTGATGGCCAGCCCATAGGCAGCTTCCATATTCGAGGAGCTTTTGAATGCAATGACGACAAGACTGCACGTTATCCAGAGAAACCAGTTTACAAAAGGGATATAAACCTGTCCCTTGAAATTGGTGGGATAGAGAATTCTTATTTTAGGCCAGAAGTTCAGGGAGACTGCTTCACTGAGAAGGGTAAATGACCCTGTTATAAGAGCCTGGCTTGCGATTATGGCTGCAGCTGTGGAAATAAAGATTCCGGGAAGGAGGAACCATCCCGGGATGATCGAAAAAAAAGGATTGAAATGGTCGCCACTGACCTTGTTCATCACAAGCCATGCACCCTGTCCGAAATAATTCAACAGCAAGGTCGTCTTTACGAATATCCATGATATCCTTATATTCTTTCTTCCGCAATGTCCCAGATCGGAATAAAGCGCTTCTGCTCCTGTTGTGCAAAGAAATACTGCTCCCAGGAGTATGAACCCCCCCGGATATTCAGTAAGGAACCGTAAGGCATACACAGGGTTTGCTGCGGCAAGAATTTCAGGATACCGGGCAATCTGAACAAATCCTGTTATTCCCAGCATCAGGAACCATATAACCATTATCGGTCCGAAAGAACCTCCCACAACCCTGGTTCCGAACTGTTGAATGAAAAACAAACCGGCAAAAATGAGCAGGACTATCGGAATTACAGGGATCCCGGGATTTAAAAGCCTTAAACCCTCAATCGATGATGTGACTGTTATCGATGGTGTTATTACGCCATCGGCAAGAAGTGCAGAACCTCCAATCATTGTCAGCACGGCAGCCCAGGAAGACTTTTTCCTCATGAGGGCAAAAAGTGCATAAATACCCCCTTCCCCTCTGTTGTCGGCCCTGAGGGTTATCAAAACATATTTTATGGTAGTCTGCAGGGTAAGTGTCCAGAAAACGCATGACAGGGAACCGTAAACAAGAAGATCGTTGAAATTCGCCGCGCCCCCCAGTGCAATGGCTTTCATCGTGTAAAGCGGGCTTGTTCCCAAGTCTCCGTAAACAATACCAAGCGTTACTATCAGTCCGCCAAGCGACAGCCTGTTTATATCAGAATGATGCTTCCCGCCTTTCATCACATTCTGTTATTTGTTGGCTCCATACGCTTTATCCTCTGATGTGCAGGCTGCTCTATCAGAATCGGCACCTGTTCAATGACAGTATTTGTCGCGTCGAGCTGAAAAGATACTATATCGGTTATGTTCAGCTTGCCCGCCAGATTATGAAGTGTGAGAATGAAATTCTCGATGTTGCTCAACTTGAAATCACGCGGCATTATCCTTTCAATAAGAATGAATTTGAAATCGGCCGGCACATTGTACTTTTTCAGCGAATCATAACCACTCTCCAGTTTTATCTCGCCCGAACCGGTAAGGTCCTCGATTACTTCCCTGAAATACAGGTTGATCTTGGGGTCAACCTTGAAACCAATATGAAAATCGACTCTTATGAGAATATCCGGAATTATCTGTGTGACATTATAATTGAACTGATTCGGATCATTTACCCTGTCGACATGTATCAGCCAGTATTTGTCTGCACGTTTAGGCTGCTTCTGGAAAATTGAATAAATGACTTTCGATTCTACCTGGTCTTTCCTGTTTGCCCTGATAATATATACAAGGTTGGTCGCTGTCTTGGGAACTGACTCATCTTTCGACAGTTCCCTGAAAAGATCGGTGTATTTGTTAAGATTTGCAAATGTAATATATCTGTTCTTTATCTTCCTTCCGAAGTACCAGCCAAACATCACAAGGAAATAAACCGAGGCAAGTAAAAGCGAGACCCATCCCCCGTTTTCGAATTTATGCAGGTTGGCAGTAAGGAAGCTTCCCTCAATTGTCATGTAGGTCAGGAACATTAGTATTATTATCCTGTGGTTCACTCCCTTCTGGAACAGGTAATATGACAGCAGCAAAGTTGTCATGATCTCCGTCAGGGTTATAGCCAGGCCATAGGCAGCACCCATATTATCAGATTTCCGGAATGAAGCTACTATTATTGTGCATGCAACCCACAGTACCCAGTTAACGAACGGGATATAAACCTGCCCCCTTATCCATGTGGGATGCAAAACCCTCACCCTTGGCCAGAAGTTCAGCGAAACAGCTTCACTTATCAGTGTAAAGGAACCGCTGATGATAGCCTGACTTGCAATTATTGCTGCCGCAGTGGCCAGAATTATCCCGGGAAGCAAAAACCATCCGGGCATAATCTCAAAAAACGGGTTCACATCTGTTCCCTTATAATAATTCAGGATCAGCCATGCACCCTGCCCGAAATAATTTAACAAAAGACATGATTTTACATAAATCCATGAAACCCTGATGTTTGCCCTGCCGCAATGACCGAGATCGGCATACAGGGCTTCCGCACCGGTGGTACAGAGGAAAACGGCACCCAGAAGTATAAATCCCCCGGGGTACCCGGTCAGGAATTTAAAGGCATAAACCGGATTTACAGCTTCCAGAATAAAGGGATGAATGATTATCTGCGAAATTCCAAGTGTTCCGAGGGTTGTAAACCATACCAGCATTATTGGTCCGAATGAACTTCCGATCAGGTTGGTTCCAAACTGCTGGATAAAGAAAAGAGCAGCCAATATAAACAACACAATGGGCACAACCGGGATATTCGGATTAAACATTTTCAATCCTTCAATTGCCGATGTGACCGTTATTGAAGGAGTGATTACCCCATCCGCAAGAAGTGCAGCTCCACCAATCATGGTTAGTACTGCCGCCCATGTTGATTTTTTCTTCATAAGGGCGAAAAGGGCAAAAATCCCTCCTTCCCCATTATTGTCGGCCCTGAGAACTATGGTAATGTACTTTATGGTTGTCGATAAGGTAAGTGTCCAGAAAATGCACGACAGACCTCCGTAAATCAGGAGTTCATTGAATTCTCCTCCTCCTATCAGTATGGCGCGCATTGTATATAAGGGGCTTGTTCCGAGATCCCCGAATACAATTCCCATTGTAACGATTACGCCTGCAAGTGACAGATTTTTAATATCCCGGTAATTCCGCGATCTTCCCATAAAATGACTTTACAATAAGTCGGTATAGGTCCAGGCCGGCAAATTTAATAATTATTAATTTTGCTAATTCTTCAAATGGAAATATTTTATGTTCAGAAAGATATACATTTTGCTCCTTTTTGCAGCTCTTTCCCGGGTTGCAAATACCCAGGACAGCGAATTAACCGGATCGAAGTTATCGCTCCTTTTCATAGGCGACATAATGGGACATGATGAACAGATCTGGTCGGCAGAAGACAGAGTTACTCATACCTACAACTATGATGACGTCTTTCAATATGTTAAAAATGAAATATCAGAAGCCGATCTTTCCTTCGCCAACTTTGAGGTTACCCTGGGCGGTTCCCCGTACAAAGGATATCCAGCATTCAGCTCTCCCCCTGCACTGGCCGCTGCCTGCAAAAATGCCGGAATCGATTTCCTGGTGACAGCTAACAATCATTCGGCCGACCGGGGGAAAAAAGGAATACTGTCAACGATTGACCGGCTCGACAGCCTTGGCATCCCTCATACAGGAACCTTTAAGGATCAGGCTGCAAGGGATACACTTTATCCTCCTGTTATCGAAAGGAACGGATTCAGGCTTGCCCTGCTGAATTACACATACGGCACCAATGGCATTGCAGTTCAGCCTCCTGCTATCGTGAACATGCTGGAAAAGAACACAATAACTTCCGATATTGAAAGAGCAAAACAAAAAAGACCTGATGCCATAATACTTTTTCTTCACTGGGGCACAGAATATGATACTGTGCCGGGAAAAACACAAACTGATCTTGCAGATTATCTCTTCAGCCTGGGCGTCGACCTGATAATCGGCTCCCACCCGCATGTGATACAAAGAATGGAATGGAAAAGGAATGACCATACTATGAAAGACGGGATTGTTATCTACTCACTTGGAAATTTCGTTTCGAACCAGAGACGGCTGCATACCGACGGCGGTACTATGGTAAGGGTTGAACTGACAAAAAGCGGCAACAATGTAAATATTACCGGTGCGGGGTTTTATCTTACATGGGTTTATACCCCGGTCGAGAATTACAGAAAGAAATTCTACATACTCCCCTGCCAGGAGTTCGAAACAAGGCCCGAATTTTTTACCAGACCTTCAGATTATGAGAAGATGAAACTTTTCATAGAAAACTCGAGGGATCTGCTTTACAATCAGAATATCAGGGTGAATGAATTTATTTTTTAAGAAGGTAATTTGCTCAATTGAAAATATATCTTATACTTGCAGAAGGAACAGAATCTAAAACCGGATACAACTGAGCGTCCATGGATAATTCAATGATATTGTTGTCAGTCACTGCCGTCTCTCTGGGTTTTTTACATACTTTGCTGGGGCCCGATCATTATCTTCCTTTCATTGTGCTGAGTGAAGCAAGAAAATGGACAGTGAAAAAGACAATGCTCATCACTTTCTTTTGCGGCCTCGGTCATGTGGCCAGTTCTGTAATCCTCGGAATAGTTGGTATCCTTGTCGGTATTTCAGTCAATAAACTGGTCAACGTTGAATCGTTCAGGGGAAACATTGCAGGATGGCTGTTCATTGCTTTCGGTCTTGTCTATATGATTATCAGCCTGAGAAACCTTTACAGGAAAAGAACCCACAGTCATCCGCATTATCATCTGGGCGGGCAGAAGCATGTACACGAACACTCTCATTTTGAAGAACATACGCATGTCCATGAGACTGATCCCGTAAAAACGACACCATGGATCCTGTTTCTCATTTTTGTTTTCGGCCCGTGCGAACCCCTGATCCCCATCCTTATGTACCCCGCTGCAGAAAATAACATTGCCGGATCAGTATTGGTTTCGGTGCTCTTCTCCATTGTAACAATTGCAACAATGATGGCCATCGTGTTTGCATTCAAACTGGGGCTAAGCAGGATCAACCTGAAACCTGTCGAAAAATACAGCAACCTTATTGCAGGAGGCATGATCCTTTTATCAGGAATTGCAATTCAGTTTCTCGGCCTCTGAAATTTTACCCTCATCATCTTTTTATTAAACAATTTATTGGCTTTTAATTATTAGCTTTGCAGAAATAATTGTCAACTGATGAGTTACGACTACAATACCCAGAGAAAAAGAATGGCATTGCCGGAATACGGAAGGAATGTCCAGAAGATGGTTGATCATATCAAGACCATTGAAGACAGGGAAGAAAGAAACCGCGCTGCAAAGACCATCATACAGATAATGGGCAATCTCAACCCCCAGATAAGGGATATTGGAGACTTTAAACATAAACTGTGGGATCACCTTTCAATAATTGCGGATTTCAATCTTGACATTGATTCCCCTTTCCCACCGCCTGAACCTGACAAGCTTGTAGAAAGACCTAACCAAATCCCTTACAAACAGGGTGATATTAGGTTTCTTCACTATGGCAGAATAATAGAAATGATGATTGATGCTGCCTCCGAAATGAAGGACGGAGAGGAGAAAGAATACCTTACAAGCCTGATCCTTAATCAGATGAAGAAATCATATGTAACATGGAACAGAAGCCAGGTAAGCGATGACGTCATAATTGGCGATATGAAATTACTTTCAGGCGGTAAACTTAAAATGACCGATGGCGTTAAGATTCTGGAAGTCAGGGAACTTGTTCCTCCTGTTAAGAAAAAGCCCCAGCAGGGTAAGCCCCATGGCAAACAGATGAACAAACAATTCAACAAGAAAAAGGGACATACACGTCATTAATGGCCAGTTTTATTGTCAATGGCGGCAAACCTCTTAAAGGTGAAATAATCCCCCAGGGAGCAAAGAATGAAGCTCTTCAGATTATCTGCGCCACTCTCCTGACCCCTGAGAAAGTTACGATAAGAAACATCCCCGATATAAGCGATGTAAACAAGCTCATAGAACTTATTGGCTGTCTCGGAGTTAAAATATCGCGGGAAGCTGATTCTGCAATAAGCTTCGAAGCCATAAATATCGATCTCAATTATCTTCTGACCCGGGAATTCCGTATTCAGAGCTCAAGCCTCAGGGGATCAATAATGATTGTGGGCCCTCTCCTTGCAAGGTTTGGCAAGGCTGTCATCCCAAAACCAGGCGGAGACAAAATAGGCCGCCGACGGGTCGACACACATTTCACAGGTTTCCGGAAGCTGGGGGCTAAATTTGAATTTGACACTTCTGATCCCTTTTACAAAGTTGAGGCGCCTTCGCTGGAAGGCGCATATATCCATCTCGACGAAGCTTCGGTTACAGGGACAGCCAACATAATCATGGCAGCCGTCCTTGCAAAGGGCCGAACCACAATCTATAACGCTGCATGTGAACCATACATCCAGCAGCTTTGCAGAATGCTGGTGTCAATGGGCGCAAGAATTGAAGGAATAGGTTCCAACCTCCTGCATATCGACGGCGTTGAAAAACTTGGAGGCTGCAGCCATGCCATCCTCCCTGACATGATTGAAATAGGATCGTTTATCGGCCTTGCCGCCATGACGGGATCAGAGATCACAATAAAAAATGTCTCATATGAAAACCTTGGAATAATTCCGGATTCCTTCAGGAGACTTGGGATAAAATTCGAAAGAAGAGCTGACAATATTTTCATTCCGGCCCAGGACCATTATGAAATAGAGACATTTATCGACGGGTCGATAATGACTATCGCCGATGCCATTTGGCCCGGCCTCACCCCCGACCTTCTCAGCGTATTCCTTGTGACTGCCACACAGGCCAAGGGAGCCGTTCTTATCCATCAGAAAATGTTCGAAAGCCGCCTGTTCTTTGTCGATAAACTTATCGACATGGGGGCTCAGATAATACTTTGCGACCCCCACAGGGCAACAGTGATAGGCCTCGACAAAATGATAAAGCTCAGAGGCACCACAATGTCATCACCGGATATCCGTGCAGGAGTGGCACTCCTTATAGCTGCTCTTTCGGCCGACGGCAAAAGCACAATCCATAATATCGAACAGATTGACAGGGGCTATCAGAACATCGACCAGCGGCTCAATGCCCTGGGAGCCGAAATAATAAGGGTATGACGACAATTTTCTGTCGCGGTGATTTAACAATTATTAACTCTACTGTCAATTTGTCAAATAATCAGGGTTGGCAGGTTTTTTGCAAAATCTGAAATACTAATATGAAAATTGTGTTGTGATGGTAAAAAAGAAGATCCAGGAAACTGAGGAAAAAAAAGATCAACAGACTGCAGAAACAAGTGAAAATAAAGACAATACGGCAAAAGAACAAGCAATAAACGGCTTCGATGCAAAATCACCTGAGGCTGAAAAAAAGCAGGATACACCGCCGGAATCAGATGATACCGGTGCAAAAGTGTCTGACAAAATAATACAAAGGGAAAAGGAACTTCTGGAAAAACTGGCAGAGATGCAGGATAAATATCTCCGCCTCTCGGCTGAATTTGACAATTACCGCAAAAGAACCCTGAAAGAGAAGATTGAAATAACAAAATTTGCAACTGAAGATCTTCTCCTTCAGATACTGCCGGTAATGGATGATTTCGAAAGGGCCATGAAACACATGGAGACAACGGAAAACTGCACAGGCATGAAGGAAGGAATCGACCTCATTTATACAAAGTTTTCTGAGTTTCTTAAACAACAGGGAATAAAGGAAATAGAATCGCTGAAATGCGACTTTAACGTGGATCTGCATGATGCCGTCACAAAACTTAAAGTTGATGACGAAAGTCTTAAAGGGAAAATAGTTGAAGTGATTTTAAAGGGTTATTATCTGAAAGACAAAGTTATAAGGCATTCAAAAGTGGTTATCGGGGAATAGCCTGTTTTTTGAACTATAAACAGACAAGATAAGAAAACTGGACAGGGATGGAAAAAAGAGATTATTATGAGGTGCTTGGAGTTTCGAGGGGGGCTACTAAAGAGGAGATCAAAAAGGCCTACAGGAAGCAGGCATTGAAATATCATCCCGATAAGAACCCTGGCGACAAAAAGGCTGAGGAGAATTTCAAGGAAGCTGCCGCTGCTTATGAGGTGCTGAGCAATGATGAAAAACGTGCCAGATACGACCGTTACGGACATGAAGGCGTTAGTGGTGCCGGAGGAGGATTCAACGGCGGCGGCATGTCAATGGAAGATATTTTTTCATCTTTTGGTGATATCTTCGGTGATGCATTCGGAAGCTTTGCCGGCTTCGGAGGCTCCAGACGGAGCAGCGGAAGAAGGGTGAATAAAGGCAGCAACCTTCGTGTAAAGGTGAAACTCACCCTCCAGGATATCGCCCAGGGAACCGAAAAGAAAATAAAAGTCAACAAATATGTTCAGTGTACAACCTGCGGCGGAACAGGAGCCGCCGACCAGAACAGTGTCAGCACCTGTACAACTTGCCGCGGTTCCGGCCATGTAACAAGGGTCACCAATACAATCCTCGGCCAGATGCAGACTACTTCCGTTTGCCCGTCATGCAACGGCGAGGGAAAAACAATCACCAAGAAATGTCCGGCATGCTATGGCGAGGGGATAGTCCAAAAAGAAGAAATTATCAAAATAAATATTCCGGCCGGAGTAAGCAAAGGGATGCAAATGAACGTCGAGGGGAAAGGTAATGCCGCAAGACGCGGAGGCGTTAACGGAGATCTTCTCGTTGTAATTGACGAGGAGGAACATCCTGACCTTATAAGGGAAGGAAATGATCTTATTTATAACCTTTTTCTAAGCATCCCGGATGCTGTTCTCGGAACCCAGGCTGAAGTCCCCACTGTAGAAAACTATGTAAAGATCAGAATAGAACCCGGGACACAACCCGGAAAAATTCTCCGTCTAAGGGGAAAAGGCCTTCCCGAGCTTAACGGATACGGCAGAGGCGACCTCCTTGTTAACGTAAACGTTTGGATCCCCAAAAACCTTTCCAGGGAAGAGATGAAGCTGTTCGAAAAAATGAAGGACAGCCCCTCCTTTGAGCCCAAGCCCGACAGCAGCGACAAAGGCTTTTTCGAAAGAATGAGGGGTTACTTCCAGCAATAAACGATCCCGGTAATTAAATGTATGACGGCATGCAAGCCATGACCGACCATGGGAAATGCTCTGCGATTTAGCTGATTTCCGCAGAGTTTTATATATTTACCTCTATTTTTAAATCATATATAACTTACATGGCACTTTTCGAAGCAAAGAACGTGACAAAGAAGTACGGAACTCAGCTGGCACTCGACAATGTGAGCATCTCTGTACCGGAAAGATGTATTTTTGGCCTTCTTGGCCCCAACGGGGCGGGAAAAACAACCCTCATAAGGATAATAAACCAGATCACCGGCCCCGATTCGGGAGAACTCTTCCTGAACGGGCACAAACTTAACGCTGAAGACGTAATGTCGATAGGCTACCTCCCCGAGGAAAGAGGCCTGTACAAAAAGATGAAGGTTGGCGAACAGGCATTGTATTTTGCCCAGCTTAAAGGCCTTTCAAAAGCCGAGGCCATGAGAAGACTTAAATACTGGTTCAAAAAACTTGAAATTGTCGACTGGTGGGGTAAAAAAGTGGAGGAGCTTTCGAAGGGAATGCAGCAGAAAGTCCAGTTTGTAACAACAGTCGTTCATGAGCCAAAACTCCTGATATTCGACGAACCATTTACCGGTTTCGATCCTGTAAACGCAAATATTATTAAAAATGAGATACTGTTCCTGCGTGAAAGAGGCGCTACAATAATATTCTCAACCCATAATATGGAATCGGTTGAAGAGCTTTGCGACAATATAACCCTTATCAACAAGGCAAAGGCAATCCTCGAGGGAAACGTTTATGACATACGCAAACAATGGGCTGCCAATGAATATGATATTGTTTTTGAAGGGGATGTAAACATCCCTGAGAACGGCCGTTTCAAAATAATCAGCAGGCAGCAAGATAATGGTAAAAGTGCTATACGCTTCAAGGCAAAAGGAGACGACGATACTAACGAAATCCTTCAGATGGCTGTGGGCTTGGGAAAAGTCATCTCCTTCAATCCTTCATTACCATCAATGAATGAGATCTTTATACGAGTCGTCGAATCACGCAACTGAACCTGAGATAAACCCTGAAAATTCCTTCCGCTATGAACAAGATACCTGTAATCATAAAAAGAGAATACCTGACTAGGGTAAGAAAAAAGTCATTCATAATAATGACAATCCTCGCCCCTGTTCTTATGGCCGCCCTGATAATAATACCCACCCTGGTTATGATGAACCAGCAACAGGACTTTAAGAAGATCGCCGTCATCGAAGATAATTCCGATCTGTTCAAGGGGGTGATTAAAAATACTGAGAATCTCGAATTTGTCTATCTCGATAACGTGAAGGTCGACGATCTTAAATCCAACTTCGATCAGGCAGGGTATTACGGGATACTTTACATCTCACCCGAGATCGTCAACACTCCTAATGCCGTTCAGCTTATCTCGAAAAAACAACCCCCGATCGGCCTTCTCCAGCATATCGAGAATTCGCTTGAAAAAGAAATAGAACGGCAGAAACTAATGACCTATAATATCGAGAATCTCGATCAGATAATAAAGAACGTGGATACAAAAGTCTCGGTCCAGACCAAAAAGATCGGAGATTCAGGTGTCATCAAAGATACAAGTACAGGTATATCTATGGCGCTGGCCTATATCGGCGGATTGCTTATGTACATGCTGGTCTTCATTTTCGGCTCCCAGGTGATGAGAGGTGTTATTGAAGAAAAAACAAGCAGGGTTGTAGAGGTTATTGTCTCATCTGTAAAACCTGTACAGCTGATGATGGGGAAAATTGTAGGCATTGCCCTCGTTGGCCTGACACAGTTCCTGATATGGGTGTTCCTGACCATGGGGATATTGACCGTGATTAAATCAACGATTCTTAAAACTGAGAACCTCACCGAAGTATCCCAGAATATGACAAAGAGCATACTGTCGGATGAACAGCCGCAGATGGCTCAGGATCAAGCAGCCGGTGTTAATCCCGACATGGCTGAAATCAGACAGCTGTTCAGCAGCGCCCTTAATCAGCCCTGGGGACTCATAATTCTTTCATTCATCTTCTATTTTGTGACCGGCTACCTTCTTTACGCCTCAATATTTGCGGCAATCGGCTCGGCTGTGGATAATGAAACAGAAACACAGCAGTTCATGCTTCCTGTAACAATCCCAATAATACTCGGTCTGATGGTCGCCATGGGTACAATGCAGAACCCCGAAAGTTCACTTTCGTTCTGGTGCTCGCTGATACCGCTGACGTCTCCTGTAGTAATGATGGCCCGGATCCCGTTCGGCGTACCTTACTGGCAGCTTCTCCTTTCAATGGCACTAATGATCGTTACATTCGTGGCATTCGTATGGATGGCCGCAAAGATCTATCGTACCGGTATTCTTATGTATGGGAAAAAGAGCTCCTGGCACGAAATGTGGAAATGGCTGAGATACAGCGGATAATGAAATAAAGAACAATAATGTCAAAAATTCTTGTTATCGACGATGAAAGAGCAATCCGGAACACCCTGAAGGAAGTTCTGGAATATGAGAAACATGAGGTGGACCTTGCAGAAGACGGCCCGTCAGGGCTCGAAATGTTCGGATCGAACTCATACGATATTGTCCTTTGCGATATTAAAATGGCAAAGATGGATGGGATTGAAGTGCTTCAGAAAATCTATGAGACCTCTTCCGACGTCCCCGTAATAATGATCTCGGGGCATGGCAATATCGACACAGCAGTTGAAGCAATAAAAAAAGGGGCCTACGATTTCCTCGAAAAACCTCTCGACCTCAACAGGCTCCTTATCACAATTCGAAACGCGACCGACAAGTCAACTCTTATAACCCAGACCCAGGTACTGAAAAACAAGGTCAGTAAAATGTATGAGATAGTCGGTGAATCGGAAGCCATTGTGAAAGTGAAAGAGATGATCGACAGGGTGGCTCCGACCGAGGCAAGGGTTCTCATTACAGGATCTAACGGAACAGGCAAGGAGCTTGTAGCTCACCAGATCCATGAGAAAAGCAACAGGGCAAAAGGCCCTTTCGTCGAAGTCAATTGTGCTGCAATCCCGTCAGAACTCATTGAAAGCGAATTGTTCGGTCACGAAAAAGGATCATTCACATCGGCTATTAAACAAAGGATTGGTAAATTTGAACAGGCAAACGGAGGCACTCTTTTTCTTGATGAAATTGGTGATATGAGCCTTTCAGCACAGTCGAAGGTGCTGAGAGCCCTTCAGGAGAATAAAATATGCCGCGTTGGTTCGGATAAGGACATCCATGTCAATGTCAGGGTTATTGCAGCTACAAACAAGAATATCAGAAAGGAGATAGAGAATAACACTTTCAGGGAAGACCTTTATCACCGGCTAAGCGTTATTCTGATCCATGTACCTACCCTCAATGAACGCGAGGAGGACATACCCCTTCTGGCAGAACACTTTAACTCATTGATCTGCAGCGAATACGGAATGAGCAGGAAAATAATAAAAAAAGATGCAATAAAGGAACTCCAGAAAATAGAGTGGACAGGAAATATTCGTGAGTTCCGCAATGTTCTCGAAAGACTGATAATCCTTTGCAGGGATGAAATCACGGCAGCCGATGTTATCGCATATGCGCGCCCTGTCTCCGGATCAAATATCCTTTAATATTCCGGTCAGAACCGGAAATATATAAATGGCATTATCTCTCCTGCCCTCATCTGGTACAACAGGAATGCTATCATCAGTACGATGACCATCTGTGCACCGACAGGTATCCTTATAAACAATCCCCTGTAAGATTCCTTGACCTTCTCAGGAAGAAAATGTATGAAATAACCTGCTGTAATCAGTGCAAACGCTCCTCCAAACAGTTTGAATACCGATTCGAAAGATGAAGGCAGGAAGTCGTTTACAATCTGACGCAGCATTAGACCAACATTTTGCAGATCCTGCGCCCTGAAAAATATCCAGCAAAAGCTCACAAACTGAAACGTGAAAAAGACTGAAACTGCCAACCTGAACCTGCCACGGGATGTTCTCTCTCCAAAAAAATACTCCGCTGTTTTATTAAAGGCAAGAGCAACGCCATGAAGGCCTCCCCACAGGACGAATCTCAGGGCGGCCCCATGCCACAGGCCGCCAAGAAGCATCGTTATCATCACGTTTAAAATCGTCCTTAGCCTGCCTTTCCTGTTCCCCCCAAGGGGAATGTAAAGATAGTCTTTCAGCCATCTCGAAAGTGAGATGTGCCATCTTTTCCAGAAGTCCGATACATTTGCTGCCTTATAAGGTGAATTGAAGTTCAGCGGTAACCTGAAACCAAGCAAAAGTCCAAGACCAATCGCAATATCTGTATATCCCGAAAAATCACAATAGATCTGCAGACCATAGCCATAAACTGCCATCAGGTTCTCAAATCCTGAATGAGCAGTCGGAAGTTCAAATATCCTGTCAACAAAACTAACGGCTATGAAGTCTGATACAATTATTTTTTTTATCAATCCTTTCATTATAAGGAAGATGGCATGACTCATCTCCCTCTGTGTCACACTGTAAGGTTTATAGAGCTGGGGAATGAATTCCGAAGCCCTTACGATCGGCCCGGCAACAAGTTGAGGAAAGAAAGAGACATAAAAGCCAAAATCAATAATGTTCTTTACAGGCTCGAGCTTCCGCCTGTAAACATCTATTGTATAGCTTAACGACTGGAAGGTAAAAAAAGATATTCCAACCGGAAGTATTATACTGCTGATATTGAAATGAGTACCGAAGTACTGATTCGAAAATGACTGTAGATAATCCTTTACAACGAAAGCTGTCCCGAAGAGGTCGTTGAATGTCTGGATAATAAACCCTGTATATTTAAAATAGGCCAGCAGACCAATATTCGAGAAAATGCTGAGAATTAGAAAAAACCTTCTTCCGGCTTTGGATCCCGACCTGTTTATAAAAAGCCCGCATGAGAAATCTATCACGGTAACCAGAATCAGAAGGATTAAAAACAACCCTCCTGATTTATAATAAAAGAAAAGGCTTACCATAAACAGATACAGGTTCCTCAGGAACATTTTCCTGTAAACAAAAAGGAAACCGCCAAGGACGAAGAGGAAAAACACCCAGAAGGAAGGAGAAGAAAATATGAAAGGGCTTGACGGGTCGTATCTTAAGGCAGTCTGAAGCAATGCTTCCATTATATTTTCCTTTTCTTTCTGCTGAACCGCCACCGGTGTTGCCAAAGCAGCAGCATCATCCGTTTTGAGGCCCGGTGGCCGTATAGCCGCAGGGGAATCCGGTAAAGTAATCTGTTTAACCGTGAAAAGATCTGAAAGCATCAGCGCGGCCAAAGTGTCGGCTCCCTGATCTGTAAAATGGACGTAGTCTTTTTTTGCAAGAGGAGGATCCATCCCAAACCACTTTATGATTGATGAATTGCCTCCCATCGCTTTCCGGGCGTCCCAGAAAACGGCACCTGCTTCACCGGAAGCTTCTTCCTGGGCCTTTATTATCTTGCCGATATTCGGATAGGACACCACCCTGTCTCCTTCCTGGTATGCAATATCCGTCAATCCTACAACTACAACGACGGTCCCGGGAGCAACTTCACGGATCAGCGAAATCTGACGGGTAAGCCCCTTCTCATAATATGTATAGTCATTCCTGATATTGGTTGCAAGGTTCAGACCGTAATGCAATATTATCAGGTCAGGCTTAAGAATACTGAAGCACTCTTTAAGGTTCTCATTGTCAACCATTGTAAATTCAAGTCCTGCGCTCCCCCTTTGCGGAATGTTATCCACAACCAGTCCATTTCTGCCTTCAATGCTTATTCCGTAGATATCAGGACTTGTATTTCCGGAGAACTCAACAAGGATATTCTTTGAGCTGTAAAGAGGACACCAATATTCAGCAACTTCATCGCTTTTCCTGAGGGTATCGACAATTAAGGGATTGTTATCCGCCTTGACGGTGATCCCGACATTATCCTGCTTATTCCTGTATATTATCCTCAGGTACTCAAAATCTGATGAGAAGCTGTCGGCAAAGACCGACTCTGTAATTCTTACCCATGATTTTACTTTTCCCGGAGAAACACGCCCTTCCGGCAGATACCTGCAGAATGACATAAATGGCCCCAGTTCATTGTGCCTTATCTCCCCGTTTTTAAATGACAGGTAATTATAGCGGCGCCAGTTGGTTGATGCCCTGACATAAAATGATTTTGTATAGGCAACAGGCATAACGGGAAGGAACAGCCCCGGTCCGGTACCGCCTTTTATGGTGCGAAGCGAGTGCCTGAGATATGAAGTGATGCGGTCTCCCTCAATCTGTGAATCGCCGAAATACATGATCCTGATCTTGCCTCTTGAGTTTTTCAGGGAATCAAGAAAAAGCTGTAAAGGATGATGCTTTGCCGTGTCCGTTGAAATTGTAACGAATTGCCGCAATCCGGCTCCGGATGTATCAATAACGGCTGAGACGTCATCGGGCTCAGCTTTAAGGCCATGAGTTGCCCTGGCAAAAATGGTATCGTGAATGGGCTGATCCGTCACGGGATATATCTTCCTTAGTATTTTCTCAGGCACCAGGGTTTCTGCAGACGGCAGGTCGAGATCCCATGGTAAAACATAAGAAAGACCTGCAAAGCAGATCAAAATGACAAGCAGTAATAGAAATGACCTGAAAGGGCGCATTCTGACAAAGAGGCTTAGCTCTTCTTCTTTATTTTAAGTACCTGACCTACCCTGATCCTACCAGGATCGCTTATATTGTTCAAATGAAGGACATCCGTAGTGCTTACATTTTCAAACCTCTTTACTATATCCCAGATTGTATCACCGTACTTTACAGTATACGTGATAAAATCACCTGATTGTTCCTGTACAGGCAGCGCGGCAAATGATACGCCTGCGGGTGCCGCGGCAGGCTTGCCGGCAATCTGTTGTTTTTCGGCAAACGACATTTCGTTTATTTTGGAATAATAATCGGCTCTTGACGGATCCACGTAAATGGCAAGCTTCTGCCCCACCCTTATAGTATTACGGTAAATGTTGTTCCAATACCGGAGATCCGAAAGCGACACTTTGTACCACTCCGATATATACCCAAGGTTATCTCCGTCTTTGACAGTATAAATGATTTTGGTTTTCCCCTTTACATCGGGCGGAACATATGTTGAACGCGAAGGGTCTGCTGTAATATTGATCCTTGTGAGATAGACATCCGGCTTGAAATTCCGGATGGTATCGCTAAGGTCGATGAAATCCCCGAGGTGGCTCATTGGAAGTGTCAGGGAAAGCGGTTTTGAGGAACCGGGTACAAGTCCCGTCTTATATTGCGGATTCAGTGCCTTCAGCTCACCAAGAGGAATCCCCATGACCTCAGATATCTGGTTCAGATGAATATCCTTGCTAACCATTATAGTGTCAGTCGAAACAGGGATATTGAGAGGCAGAGGTTTCAGTTTATGTTCAGCGGAATAGTTAACAGCATAGGCGGCTGCCACAAACATCGGGATATATCCCCTGGTCTCCCTGGGCAGCCTGTAATATATATCCCAGTAATCCTTTTTATTGCCTGATCTTTTTATTGCCTTGTTCACGTTGCCCGGTCCACAGTTGTAGGCGGCAATGACAAGTATCCAGTCGTTATAGATACTATAAAGGTCCTTCATGAATTTTGCAGCTGCATGAGTAGCCTTGACAGGATCACGCCTTTCATCGACAAGAGAATTTATTGTAAGACCATACAACCGCCCTGTGCTGTACATGAATTGCCACATGCCTGTTGCACCGGAACGTCTGTTAAAGGCGTTGGGGTTCAGGGCCGATTCGATCACTGCCATGTATTTGAGTTCTGAAGGCAATCCGTACATGTCGAAGATATCTTCAATAATCGGGAAATAGTAATCCATAAGGCCGAGCACTGCACAGAATTTCTCCCTCTGACGGATTGTATATACATGGATATGATTCCTGATTATACTGTTGTATGGCAGCTTCATAATTGAATTTATCCTGCTCAGCCTTTCCTTGTAAACTGAATCGGAATATTCGACACCCGTTGAGTCATAATCATAATCTGCCATCCTGTTCTGCATGGCAATTTTAACATACCAGCTGTTCACCAGGCTGTCGAGGTCTTCAGTTATTTTCTCGGTATATATCTCTGATTTAAGGATTATTGTATCGTTGATACCGTAAGCGTTGGCAATACGTAATGTCAAGAAAAGCGTTAACAGTATTGTCTTATAATTCATTGTTCAGGGTTTCATTTAAAATGTATAAATCAAACTTACATTAAATCCTGCACCTACTCCGCCAGGAACCGCGACCCTTGCAGGGGCAAGTTCAAGGTCGAGGTTGTTGCTGATATCATAGTTTGCAAGGCTGGCATCCACATTTGCATCGAGAATGGTTATAATATACCAGGCTGCGATCCCAATATAGGAAAGATCACGGTATTTTTTATAATAATCCACCGCATTAAGCAAATTTTCTTTTACCCACGATTCATTTGAAGGCTTATAGCTGTCAGGAAAAAGCACAGGATCATATTCTGACGGTGAACTGCCCTTTATCAGCTTAATGTAACTGTTTGTTTCAGGGATCTTATCCGTAAAATCCTGATAAGCCTTCATCATTTCATTGTACTTTGACGAATTGAAGCCAATAGTGTATGCAAGTCCTCCAAAACCGGCATAAACAAAAGGGACCTTCCAGTATTTTCTGTTGTAAACCTGGCCCATTCCGGGAAGCACAACTGCAAGCATTGTGGCTTTTACCGGTACAGGCCTGAAGATTTTTCTTTCCGGTGCAGCAACAGCAACAGTATCCTGAGCCGTCAAGTTATACGGCAGACAAAAGGATAACGTGATGAGAATAATTATTATTTTCTGAACTGTTCTCAAACCCAGTAAACACCGGACTTTATTCAGCCATTGGCAGAACCGGTGGAGACAAATATAATTAATTTCAATTGTTAAGACGGTCAAAGATGCCCAAAATGCGTTCCATTTCCTCAGGGTCCTCAAAGGGGATCACGATCTTTCCCTTCCCCTGCTCATTTATCCTGAAGCTAACCTTCGTTGAAAAAATCCTGTTCAGATGGTCTGAAAGCTGCCTGAAATCTTCATTGAGCTTCTGCTTTCTTTCCCTTTTTGCAGGATCCTTAATCTTTTCTGTCTGCAGAGTCCTTACAAGCTCTTCGGCCTGACGGACTGACAGGTCATCATCTATGATATGGTAATAGACCTCCATCTGTGTTTTAGGATTCTCAATGTTGACAAGGGTCCTGGCATGCCCCATCATAAGATGCTTGTTCCTTATGCCAAGCTGTATCTCGGCAGGGAGGCGAAGCAGGCGAAGATAGTTGGTTACGGTCGAACGCTGCTTTCCAACCCTCTCGCTGAGCTGTTCCTGTGTCAGCCTGCACTCCTCAATAAGCCGCTGGAAGCTTATTGCCACTTCAATGGCATCAAGATCTTCACGCTGAATGTTTTCAACAAGTGCAAGCTCGAGCATCGCCTGATCATCGGCGGTGCGGATGTAGGCAGGCACATGGGTCAGCCCTGCCAGGCGTGCCGCTCTTAACCTTCTCTCTCCGGCAATTAGCTGGTATCGGCCGCCATCAGCCTCCCTGACGGTAAGCGGCTGGACAATCCCAAGTTTTTTGATTGATGCTGACAGTTCCTCGAGGGCCTGTTCATCAAAATGCGTCCGCGGCTGAAACGGGTTCCCGTCGATAGAATCCACAGCTATGTCCATGTTGGGCTCAACCTTCTTCTCAAGCACTTCCTTTTCGACACCTTCTATCAGAGCGCCCAATCCTCTTCCCAATGCATTCTTTTTTGTCATAACAAGTTATGTTTTGTTTTACAGGAACAACAAACAATCAGCCCTGATTAACCGGAACTGTCTTCTCGATAAGTTCCCTGGCCAGATTCAGATAGTTGACCGTACCCCTTGAATCAGCGTCATACAGAATCGCAGGCTGGCCGAAACTGGGTGCTTCCGATAGCTTGACGTTTCTCTGTATGATTGTCCTGAATACCATCTGCTGGAAATGCTTGTTGACTTCTTCGGCAACCTGATTTGATAATCTTAACCTCGCGTCGTACATTGTAAGCAGAAACCCTTCGATCTCAAGATCAGGATTGAGGTTATTCTGTATTATCTTGATCGTGTTCAGAAGTTTGCCGAGACCTTCAAGGGCAAAATACTCACATTGCACCGGTATGATAACCGAGTTTGCTGCTGTTAATGCATTAACAGTAAGAAGTCCGAGCGACGGAGAACAGTCTATGATCAGATAGTCGAAATCCCCGGCGATCTTTCCCAGAACTCCCTTCATGATCTTTTCCCTTTCAGGCCTTTCGAGCATTTCTATCTCAGCTCCGACAAGATCAATATTCGAAGGCATTATAAAAAGGTTCTCAATGCCTGTCTGGTTTATTGCCTCAAAAGGCTCCTTCCCGTCGATAAGACAATCGTATACAGTACTCTTTATCTGGCGGGTATCCAGGCCAATCCCTGATGTGGCATTTGCCTGAGGATCAGCATCAATTATTAAAACTTTCTTTTCAAGAGCTGCCAAACTGGCTGCCAGATTGATGGCTGTTGTCGTCTTCCCCACTCCGCCTTTCTGATTTGCAATGGCTATTATCCTTCCCATCTTTTTTTTGATTACCGTGGTTAAATTATGAGCTTCAAATTTACAATTTATGAACTTGAGCCCCGGACAGGCAATAATGTAATTGTAAACATTTTTTTTGCGCTTTTCAACAGTTTATTAACATGATAATTCGGATATTTGATACAAACTAACAGGGTTATGGAAGAAAAGCATTTAACTGATGAATGGTTTGCAGTCGTTAATCCGAACGCAGGGAACGGAAAAGGGAAAAAAGACTGGAAAAGGATAGCCGGGCTGCTTGACAGGGAGGGAATAAGATACAGCATGAAACTCACGGAAAAAAGGGGACACGCAACCATAATGACAAGAGACCTTATTGGCTCGGGGTATAGAAAATTCATTTCAGTGGGAGGCGATGGCACACTCAACGAGATTGTAAACGGCATATTCACTCAGGATAATTGTCCGACAACCGATTGTACCATAAGCAAAATACCTGTCGGAACAGGGAACGACTGGGGCCGCATGTTCGGAATACCGCTTGTTTACGAAGGCGCCGTAAGGGTTATCAAGGATGCCCGCCGGATGAAACATGATGTCGGATTCATTAATTATTCAAATGGCAGCCGGCAGGAAAAAAGATACTTCATTAATATTGCAGGACTCGGATTTGAATCAATAGTAGTCAAAAAGACCAATTCTCAAAAGGAAAAAGGCAAAAGCAACAAGGCAATTTATTTCTGGAACCTTTTGTCGGGCCTTATATCATATAAAAACATCGAGGCTGACATAACGATCGACGGCAAGCCTGTGAAAGCAAAGGTATTTTCTATGAATGTCGGAAACGGCCGTTATTGCGGCGGTGGGATGAGGCAAACCCCTGAAGCGGTTCCTGACGACGGACTGCTTGATGTTACTGTAATAAGGGAAATCGGCAGGATTGAAATCATCAGGAGCCTGAAGCTGCTTTACGACGGTACTCTTCTGAGCCATCCCAGGATCGATGGTTACAGGTGCACAAATATAAAGGTTGAATCGGAATTACCTCTTTATGTGGAGGCCGATGGAGAATCGCTCGGGCACACACCTGCAGAATTCGGTATAATACCATCGGCAGTCAATGTCATTTACGCTACAAGGGTCATTTAATAACCTTTATCTCATATAGTTGCGGCCATCGTTTCCCGGTGACAAATACCCGTCCGTTACTGCTGTCCCATGCAATTCCGTTGAGCACATCAGCATTTACCTCCCTTCTCTTTGCCTCCGGATACAATTTCGAAAGATCAATATATGAGTTTACCCTGCCTGATGCTGGGTCGATCCTGGCTATGAGGTCAGTCATCCAGATATTGGCCCATATCTCACCGTTTATGTACTCCAGCTCATTGAGCTGATCAACTTTCTTTTCATCATCATAAACCTCAAGCCTGGAAACCACAGTAAAAGACTCGGGATCAAGAAAATACAGGACATTTGATCCGTCACTCATCACGAGCCTGTCACCAATGGTCGTCAATCCCCACCCTTCAGTCTGATAGTATAACCTGTTAAGAACCCTGAAATCGGACCTGTTATACACAAAACCCACCTTGTTCCGCCATGTAACCTGATATATCCTGTCTTTGTACAAAGTTATACCCTCTCCAAAAAGGGAAGGATCAAGATTATGCTGCCTCATGACTTTACCGGTATGAAGCTCAACTTCCCTGAGGCTCGATCCGCTTTCCTGGCCTGTCCCTTCATAAAGGACCCCGTTGTCATAGAAAAGACCCTGTGTAAAAGCCTCCCTGTCGTGAGGATAGGTTTTTACGACACTGAAAGTGAATTTCCCGGGTTTGATATCAGAATTTACAACGACGAACCTTGTAACAGAGCAGGTCTTTTCCTTGCTGTATCCCACAGCCTTTACAGACTTCCTGCCCGTAAGGGTATTAAAGGAAGGGTCAACCTGGCATTCCCACGGCTCCGATCTTACAACCCCTGCCTGGTGCCCGTCAAAATATACTTTTACCGAATCAAACCTTACGGTTTTGTCTTCAGATTCAATTCTGACCTTTATCTGATCCTTAAGTTTATACTCGGCATTTTCAGAGGGCGACACCATCCTGATAAGAGCCATACCGGCAGGGTCAGGAATGTTTCCGGATGTACCGTTTCCCTTTTCAGGCTGATTGCTTCTGCTTCCTGAACAGGATACTATCCAGGATAATATTATAAGTAAAGTAAAACCAGGAAAATACCTGAAAGATCTAATTCTCATTTTGCTTTTCCTTTTTCCCGAACAATCTGCGTAAGCTGTTTTTTCTTGCAGCAGCTATCTGCCTTTCCATTTCCTGCTGGTGCAGGTCGAAGGGGACGAGCATCTGCCAGACCTCGCTCCAGCCGGGAAATCCTCCGAGATTCTTGTCATCAATATAAATATCGGCATCTATCTTCCTGCTTATGGTTTCATCATAGACCTCTTCGGGGTAGTTCCTGTTCACAGCATAAAATTCTATGCCGTTCTTACGGCAATATTCAACAGCCTCTTCAAGTTCCCTGCCTGCCCTGAAGGTCCAGAGAATAAGCCTCGCACCAAGTTTCTCAAGTTCCTTGAGTGTCTGAAAAGCAAAAAGCTTTTCCTTCCCGATGCCGGGATAATCATGCTCGACTATCGTGCCATCAAAGTCGACTGCAATCCTTATGCCTTTGAAATTGATCATGCAGATTCTCTAAAATATGCAAATCTAACAATTTCTGTAATTCGACTGAAATTTATGATAATTTTGCTCTCCAACAGTTCAATATAATGATCTCTATGAGAAATATTCCCAACTTTATAACCTCCCTGAATCTCACATCCGGTTTCATTGCACTGGTTTTTGCATCGAAAGGTGACCTTGTTACCGCTTCGTGGCTGATCCTCGCTGCCATGATCTTTGATTTTTTTGACGGCTTTGCTGCCAGGTCGCTGAAAGCGTACTCTGATATCGGCAAGGAGCTCGACAGCCTTGCCGACCTTGTAAGCTTTGGAGTTGCCCCGGCCTTCATTATATATAAAATGCTGGTACCTGCACTGAACATAAGCCCGGAATCCGGCAACACTCTTAAAACCAATGACATTCTGGCGTTTATCACCGTCATTATGCCTGTATGTGCCGCATTGCGCCTCGCGATCTTCAACCTTGACACAACCCAGAAAACTACTTTCAAGGGCCTTCCCACCCCGGCAAATGCAATTGCAGTTTTAACAGTCGTTATCGCTTCCCGTTTCACCGGCCTTCCCTTCCTGGCTTGGTTCACAGGATCAGCAACAGCCCTGATAACCTATACAGTAATCTTATCCCTTCTGATGGTTACAAGGCTCCCGCTCCTTTCGCTGAAATTTGCAGATCTCAGGTTCGCCGGGAATGAGCCGAGATATATACTCATAGGCCTTGTTCTTGCATCATTTATTCTCTTTGGCTTTGCCTCAGCTCCTTTCATAATACCTGCCTACATACTTGTGTCCCTCGGATCAAAGCTGTTTTTCAGATCCTGATTCTTCGTCAGTGACAGGGAATTTTTTCTCATAATATTTTAAGGCAGCCTTTATAATGAACCAGCTTGCAACAATAAATACAGGCCAGATCATATATTGTATTATACCCGAAATGTACATCTTGCTCTTTTTTACTTTTTACTTCTTACTTCTTGTCTCTTACTACCTGCTACTTACTAACCACTGCCTGCTTCTTCTTTCCCCCACCCGGCTCTGCGCCCTGCTCCCTAATATACATGCCCCTCAGCCTTCATTTCTCCTTCTGTGATCCTTTTATCGTTAATGGCTTTCCAGGCGAACCAGATATATGCTGCCACAAAAGGAACAATGAATGAGACGAACATCATAGTCTTTAGGGTAAAATGGCTTGACGACGCATTTCTTATCGTGAGAGAGCTGTTAAGGTCGTATATTGAAGGGTAGAATGCGGTATCGTTGAACCCGGCTAAAAGTAACAGCGAGGTAACGGCAAGCAGGGTTCCGGAACCCGTGTACCAGATGCCTGACCTGCTTCCTCCGAACATTGCCGAACCGATGCCGTAAAGCACACCAGCCACTCCTGCCAGAAAAAGAATAAACACGACAGGCATTCCGATCAGGTTATGGAGGTATTTGTAATCTTCCATCATTACGGTTCCTGTCGAACTGTCATAAGCGAATCCCTTAGAAAGAAGAAGGGCTCCCAGAAATAAAAGAAAGAACACAAGAAAAGCCAATGCATTTACAGCCAGCTTTCCTGATGACCTTTCAATCAGGCCTTCTTCGTCAACCGAATTCATAATATACAAAATGCCGTTTGTCCTGGCAAGGAACAGGACAGCCAGTCCAAGTGCCACGTTTTTACCGTTAAGCAACGCTTCAAGTCCGTGCCATGGTGTCTGCCATCTCACCTGGTTCATTTCATTGAGGCTGAATTGTGAACCGGTGAAGAAAGTTGCAACTGCGGTTCCGATCAGGAAGGGGCCGAGAGATCCGTTCAGGAAAAGGAAAGTGTCGTAGGTTTTCTGCCCGAAGATATTTGCAGGTTTCGATCTGTATTCATATGCAATTGCCTGGATTATGAAACTGAAAAGGATCGCGATCCATACCCAGTAAGCACCTCCGAAACTTGCGGAATAGAACAGGGGAAACGAAGCAAAGAAGGCGCCTCCGAAGGTTACAAGGGTTGTAAAGGTAAATTCCCATTTTCTTCCCAGCGAGTTGACTATCATTGTTTTGTCAGATTCATTCCGCGGAAGCGAAAATATCATTGACTGACCTCCCTGAACAAACATAAGGAAAACGAGCAATCCCGCAAGAACGGAAATGATTATCCACCAGTATTGCTGCAAAAAAAGATGTGATATCACAAGTGTCATTTTTCTGTCCTCCTAATGTTTGGGTCCTGTTTTTATTTGCCTTATCATTATTGATACCTCTGCGATGAGAAGCAGAGTGAAGAGCACTGCAAAAAGCACGAATGTGGTAATTACCGATCCCGAAGAAATCTGCGATACAGCGGCTGAAACCGGCATCAGATCCTGTATTATCCATGGCTGCCGTCCCATCTCGGCCAGCACCCATCCAAGCTCACCGGCTACATAAGGAAGAAGTATTGAACAGAGTGCCACCCACAAAAACCACTTTTGCTTTTCGAGAGTGCCCCTGAACAGAAAATATACAGCAATCAAGAATTCGAGTATAAAGAGGAATCCAAGCATTACCATAAGGTGAAATGTATAAAATGCCACTTTCACATCAGGGATTGCCTCATCGGGACTTTTTAAAAATGAATAACCGAAATATCTGAAATTTTCTTCATTGAATTTTTTGTCCCTGAACATTGCTGCCAGCATTTCGGCCTTGCCGTAATCATTGTTCTTTCTGGCTGTTTTATACTCCTCAAGCATTTTACGGACTTTTGTGCCCCGGTCTATTTTTTCCGAAACGGGCATTATTCCACGCGATTGATTCCCGTTGACAAGGTCATGGATACCGGGAACAAAAGCGTCCCTTTTGCCGCTTGTCATTATCGACAGGAAACCCGGTATCTCTATCCTGAAGGCAAAATCATTGACAGCAGTGTTACCTATCTTCTTGTCCGATTCTCTCAATATGCCTGCGGCTACCAGTCCGGCGTTCTGCCTTCCCTCATAAAGGGCTTCGAATGCTGCAAACTTCACAGGCTGGGCTTTTGCAAGAGCCTTTGCCGAAGAATCTCCGGTATAGATCACAAGCAAAGATGATAAAAACCCGAAAATCCCCGAAATAAGGATGCTGCGCCGCGCAAGAAGAATTTCCCTTCTCTTTAGAAGATAATAGGCACTGATGCCAAGGACAAACATCGATGCAAGCAGAAACCCCGAAGATATTGTATGCAGGAATTTGCTGATGGCAACCTCATTGAAAAGAACATCCCAGAAACTTATCATCTCATTCCTGGCAGTATCGGGGTTGAAAACCATGCCGACCGGATTTTGCATCCAGGCGTTGGCAACCAGTATCCAGAGCGCCGAAAGGTTTGCTCCTATCGCGACCAGCCATGATGACAGCAGATGGAATTTTTTGCCGACCTTGTTCCATCCGAAAAACATTACCGCGACAAATGTCGATTCAAGAAAAAATGCAAGAATCCCTTCAATTGCAAGAGGAGCCCCGAAAATATCGCCCACAAACCATGAATAATTCGACCAGTTGGTCCCAAACTCAAATTCAAGAATAATTCCGGTTGCCACACCTATTGCAAAATTGATCCCGAAAAGAGTCATCCAGAATCTGGTAATCCGTTTCCATTCCTCAATCCCGGTCTTTACATATATTGACTCCATTATGGCAACAATAAATGAAAGCCCCAGGGTCAGGGGAACAAAAAGCCAGTGGTAAATGGCCGTCAGGGCAAACTGAGCCCTCGACCAGTCGACAAGGGATAAATCGGCGTTTTCGAACATAGGCTTATTTTGATTTGGTTAGTTGTTCCAGAACATACTCGCTTTTTTGTTTGTCAGTCTTATATTTCCGGTGAAGAAAATCAGGAAAAAAGAAAATCTTTAATACCATAAATATAATGAATAGTTTGATAATTATTATGACCCATACACGTCTTCCCCACCACGACATGCTGCTGAAGCCATCATAATAAAACCTGAAAATCCTGACAAATGGTGAAATCAGCCTGTTCATTCTCCGTCTTTTGCAGTTTTGGCTTTGCGATGTGAACTTTTTCTTACGACTTTTGGTTTTTTATCCTCCTCCGGTATAAATTCAGTATGGACTACCTCAGGGGTCATGTCTGAAAGGCCCGAGGTAATCCTCTGCACAGCCTTGAACCCATAAAAGAATTCTCTGGCAAAAACCCTGATTACAGTATAGGCAGGAATGCCAAGAAGCATCCCCGGAATTCCTGCTGCAAACCCTGCAATAAGGACTACAATGAATATTTCAAGAGGATGTGCCTTGACACTGTTTGAAAAAATCACCGGCTGGAACACGACATTGTCAATCAGATGGGTAATTGCTTCTACAAGGATCATGTTGAATATGAGCGGAACAACCACCGTGGAAAAATCCATGTTGATATGCGACGCTATACCCATAATAAGAGCTATAAAGAGCCCGAGCCACGGCCCGACGTAAGGTATTACGTTCAGAACACCAAGAATAAGCCCCATAACAAGAGCCTGCCTGAATTCAATGCCGGCAAGCGTCATACCGATATCTATGAGTATCATTATGCATGTGCTCTGAATCACAATACCAATAAGATATCTTGTCAAAAGCTTTTTTATTGAATTGAGAGCCCGTGTGACATTTTCAACATATCTATCAGGAATCCACATCAGTATCGATTCGAAAAAAAGGTGCTGGTCCTTCAGGAAGAAAAAGGTAATAAATGTTATTGAAAACACTGCAATGACAAAGCTTCCTATAAGACTCACAAACGATCCCAGAAAATCCTGGACCATCTTAACGTTAAGAACACCCTCAATTTTGCTGTTCACATACTCCCTCAACGACAGCTGATCTGACAGTTTAGGATTGATTGAAGTCAAAAACCCCTCAATCCTGTCAATCGGGCCTTCAATAATCTGAACAATCTTCTCACTTTCTATCGTCGAAAAATAATTTATCTGGCTCGTGATAAGGGGAACAAAGATTGCAAAGAAAAGTGCTATCAGGCTCCAGATGATTACAAGGGAAAACAGTGCGGCAAGAGCCCTGGGAAAAGACCACCGTCCGACCTTTATCCTGCAGAACAGGTCAACAAGCGGCCGTCCCATTATCGAAAGCACCCCTGAAACCAAAATATATACGGCAATGTTCCTGAAATACCATAGAGCGGCAAGAAATACCGCTGTCCCTAAAATAATCAGAAAGTTCCTCAGGGTGGTTTTCATGAAGAGGTTTTTCTTATACAAACCTAATCAGAAATTTCCGAATTCCATAACAATTCCGGTTTTCCATGAAACTGTCATTTTGTCTGCTATATTGACATTTTACATGTCATTATGTCTTTATTTGAGTAGTGGAATGGAAATTGAAATATCAGGGGAGAAAGTGAATATGTTAAACTTAAAATAATGGAGGGCAAAGCTATGTTACCAACAATTGCAAGAAGAAGTTTCAGACCTTTTTATCTGAACAGTATTTTCGACGATGATTTCTTCCCTGTATTTCCGTCAAATTCAGGTTCAATGCCTGCAGTCAACATAAGGGAAGATGAGAAAAAATTCGTTCTTGACCTGGCAGTTCCCGGGATGGACAAAAAGGACCTCAAGATTGACATCAATGAGGATGTCCTTACAATTTCCTCGGAAGTGAAGAATGAATCAGAAGAGGAAAAGGAAGGATACAAAAGGAAAGAGTTCAGCTACTCATCTTTCTGCAGAAGTTTCCAGTTACCTGAAAACATCGAGAAGGATAAGATAGAAGCCAGTTACAAGGATGGAATCCTGAGCGTTTCGCTTCCAAAAATTGAGGAAGAGAAGAAAAAAATCTCAAAAACAATCAAAATCTCATAATTGGAAACTGCTGTGTCAAGAATCATGTAACCGCAAAGTCCGCAAGGTCAGTGCAGAAGTTGAAAGGTGTAATTTACTGAAATATCATCACTTGGAGACTTTTGCATGAAACACCCGCGAATTTTGCGGTTTTTGATTAATCAATTTGATGCAGTCTTTTCTTATTGATTTTCAAGCATCTTTTCGCCGAATTTTCTGCCGAACTCCATCAGGAGTTCTTTTTTTGATCCTCCAGGGGCAAATTTGAATGAGCCGGGTTCGTCAAATGTCTTAAGCTTAAGGTTCCTGAAATTATCAAGTATTATTTTCGGCGCTTCACCGCTCCAGCCGTACGATCCGAAAGCTCCCGCCAGTTTTCCCTTGTCGCGCAGGGGATTTATCAGGGCAAACAACCTGTAAACAGGAAGTAGCGTATTCTGGTTTATCGTGGGGGAACCTGCAAGGATGGCATCTGCAGCTGTCAGTTTTGCCTCCAGGTCTGATGCCGCAATCTCCTCTATATCAGCTATGTCAATATCGCAATTGCACGATTCCCTTATACCTTCCGCAATATATCCCGCGGCCTGCTTAGTGTAGCCGTAGGCCGAAACATATGCTATAAGGACTTTTTTGGCCGTTCCGGAGGTGGTCAGCCCAAGATAATCATTTGAATACTTTTCCGTAAGCTCCACAATCGCGTTCCGGTGTTCACGGAGAATGGGACCATGGCCAGGGCATATCACATCAATTTCAAGAGGCCTTATCTTCTCAATGGCCTTTAGCATGAATTTGCTGAATGGCTTGAGAATGACATCGAAATAATATTTGAATGCCGACAGGTAGTCATCTGTGAGCCCGCTGAACATTTTTTCACTGCAATAATGTGCCCCGAACGAATCACATGTGAAAAGAACCTTGTCTTCAACAAGATAAGTATAAATTGAATCGGGCCAGTGGAGGTTGGGTGCAGAAATGAATTTCAGGGTTTTGTTGCCGAGATCAAGGGTATCTCCATCTTTCACGGCAAGAGATCTGAAGGGCCTGTTCATTATATCCTCAAGATACCTGATTGCATTTCCGCTTCCGACGACAGTTGCCGAAGGTGCAAGTTCAAGCAGCTTTCCAAGGCTTCCGGAGTGATCGGGTTCTGTATGATCAAGTATGATATATTCAAGCTCCTCAGGATTGGTAAGCGTCCTTAGTTTGTCAAGGTATACATTAAAGAACTTTTCCTTTGCAACCTCGATTATCGCTTTCTTTTGTGAATTTATAAAATATGAATTGTAAGTAGTGCCATAATCCGTTGTCATAACGATATCAAAGGTCCTGATATCATAATCGAGCACCCCTGTCCATTTCACATCGGGTGTAATTGTGATTATACCGGTATCGTCTTTTCTCATCTGTGTGTGTATAAAAAGTAACGAAATTTCCTTTTCAGATTTTGGCCAGAATGCTTTTATTGGCTTTGACCTGCTGAAGTATAGGGACTTCAACTTCAGTCCCGGGAGGAAGAAAGACATCGACCCGTGAACCGAACTTTATGAAACCCAGCTCGTCACCCTGGGTTACCTTCTGATCCTTTTTTGCATATGTGACAATCCTTCTGGCAACGGCGCCAGCAATCTGACGGACGAGTATTTCCTTGCCATTCTCCGTTTCAATGACTATCGTGCTTCTTTCATTGAGTTCCGAGGATTTAGGGTGCCATGCCACCATATAGTTGCCCGGATGGTAATTTACATATTTGACCTTTCCTGAAACCGGATATCTGTTACTATGCATGTTGAATGGCGACATAAATATCGAAACCTGGAGACGGGTATCCCTGAAATATTCCTTCTCGAAGGTCTCCTCTATCACAACAACTTTTCCGTCGGCGGGGGCATATATAAGTCCGGGGTCCGGTTCAAGCTCCCTTACCGGAAACCGGAAGAAGAAAAGTATGAAAATATAAAGGCCCAGCGAGATCACAAGGAATGACCACTTTACAGCTGAATTGTCGGCCCATATTATCAATGCTGCAATATTGAGGATGAGCAGAATCAGAAACCCAAAACCAAGTATTTTATATCCTTCCTTATGAATACTCATTTCATGAAATAATGCGCAAAACTAATCAAGACAACTCAATCATCCAAAAAGAGCAATAAAAAGATACACCAGGGGGAAAGACACTATTGCACTGTCAAACCTGTCAAGGAATCCGCCATGCCCCGGCAAAATGTTCCCTGAATCCTTCACACCCATGCTCCGTTTGAACATCGATTCAAAAAGGTCTCCGAAAGTTCCCGTGACAGATATTATCAGAGCAATGACTATCCATCCTGCGGTATTGACAACCCCAAACCATCCGGACAGGAGCCATGCGGCGAGAACGGTGATGAAAAGTCCGCCGAAAAAACCCTCCCATGATTTCCTGGGCGATATCCTTTCCATGAGTCTGTGACGTCCGATTGTCATGCCTGTCAGATATGCAGCGGTGTCATTAGCCCAGAGAAGCAGGAGAAATCCCACTATTATCCCCGGGGAAAAAGCAATGGCCCCATGCGGGACAAGTGTATTCATGCCCGTCTGAGAGAATGCTGCAAAGGGGAACAATGAGAACGGGAATGCAATATAAATAACGCCAAAAAACGTATGTGCAAGTGAATCAAATGGTTTCTCCTGCCTCCTGTAAAGTTCATTCGTCATTGTAAGAAATGCCGGAATGAAGATCAGCAGGAAGAACCGGGCATCGATATGACCGGCGGCCACAAGCGTGGAAATTATATACAAGGCTGCTCCGGTAATTATGCCGTTAACCATCTGGACAGGTGTCCCCCTGCTTCTGACAATAAGGTAATATTCATACTGTGCCCCTGTGAGAAGCACAATCCCCGTTATGAAAAATGTAATGGGATGGAGCCAGAAGCCTCCAAGGATAAAAACAACTATCCAGACCGCAGTAAGTGTCCGTCTCAGGAAATTGCTCAAAGCTGTTGATTTTTGCTTTCTGAATTGTTTGTATTATTTATTCCGTGTGCTTCAGTAAAATCCGATTTCGTGCTGTCGTCAGGTCCGTCAGCTTCGGCTTTGGTTTCAGGCTCAGACTTAATGTCAGCAGTATTCCCCATCTCAGTATTATTGTCCTTCATGTCAGGTTTCGGAACGGCTTCCTGTTCTTCCTTTATGCGTTCGCCTTTCCGTTTGCCAAAGATCCTTTCCAGGTCCTCGCTGAAGATGACCTCCTTCTCAAGAAGGAGCTCAGCCAGTTCGGTCAATCCCTTCATGTGCTCATTCAATACACTCTTTGCCCGTTTATAGGATTCTTCAATTATCTCCTTTACTTCATTGTCAATAAGTTCGGCCGTTTTTTCACTGTACGGTTTTGTGAATCCGAAATCCGACTGTCCCGATGAATCATAAAAACTTATATTCCCGACCTTTTCACTCATACCGAAATAGGATACCATGGCATAGGCCTGTTTTGTAATCTTTTCCAGATCGCTCAGAGCTCCCGTGGATATCTTTCCAAAAACGAGCTGTTCGGCGGCTCTGCCGCCAAGGGCATATGCCATTTCATCAAGAAGCTGTTCCCGGGTCGTTATCTGTCGTTCCTCCGGAAGGTACCAGGCAGCACCAAGAGCCCTTCCGCGCGGGATGATGGTGACTTTCAAAAGCGGGCTTGCATGTTCAAGAAGCCAGCTTACGGTGGCGTGCCCTGCTTCATGATATGCAATTGTCTTTTTCTCATCCATTGAAATTATCTTGTTCTTCCTTTCAAGCCCGCCCACAATCCTGTCGATGGCGTCAAGGAAATCCTGCTTCCCGACAGCTGTCTTGTTTTTACGGGCGGCAATGAGGGCTGCTTCATTGCATACATTTGCTATATCTGCCCCTGAAAAACCCGGAGTCTGTTTTGCCAGAAACGGGACATCAAATCCTTTTTCGAGCTTTATGGGCCTTAGATGTACCTTAAAGATCGCTTCGCGCTCATTAAGATCCGGAAGCTCAACATGTATCTGCCTGTCGAACCGGCCGGCCCTCAGCAATGCCCTGTCGAGAATATCGGCCCTGTTGGTGGCAGCAAGTATAATGACCCCCATGTTGGTTCCGAAACCATCCATCTCGGTAAGAAGCTGATTAAGGGTATTTTCCCGCTCGTCATTTGACCCGAAATTCACGTTCTTGCCTCTTGCACGGCCAACAGCGTCAATCTCATCTATAAATACTATACACGGAGCTTTTTCCTTTGCCTGCTTGAACAGATCCCTCACCCTCGATGCCCCGACACCAACAAACATTTCAACAAAATCGGAACCCGAAATCGAAAAGAAAGGGACATTGGCTTCGCCTGCAACAGCTTTTGCAAGAAGAGTCTTCCCGGTTCCGGGAGGTCCGATAAGAAGCGCTCCCTTTGGTATTTTACCTCCAAGCTGGGTGTACTTCTTGGGATTCTTCAGAAAATCAACAATTTCCATTACCTCGGTCTTGGCCTCTTCAAGACCTGCAACATCGCTGAAATTTATCTTTACATTCGACTCCTTGTCAAATATCTGTGCCCGCGACTTCCCGACACTGAATATTCCTCCTGCTCCTCCGGCGCCTCCGCCCGACATCCGCTTCATTATGAACATCCACAAAACAATAAGGAGCAAAAACGGCAGTGTCCATCCCAGGATATCTCCCAAATAGTTATGGCGTGTTTCCGATTCGGGATAAACAATATCCTTCTCCTCGTAACCGGCTGCCTTCTGTTCATCAAGAAGGAACGGCTGGAAAGTAGAGATATCCCCAATATTATAAGTGTAATTGGGCTTTGGGACTCCCAGCCCCATGCGCCCTCCGTTATTCTTTGGCAGGTTGGGATATCTTCCCGATTCAATAGCTTCCTTTTTTAAGTATATCTCAGCTACTTCTTTGTTTATGATAACAATCCGCTCAATGTCGCGATTGGCTATCATCTCCTTAAGATCACGTGTCTGAGCCTTGGGTGTCGATTTACCGCCATACAACAAATTAATTACGATAAAGGAAACCGCCAGTATGGCAAATATCCAGTTCGAATTGAATTTTGGCTTCATATTTTTGTCAGTGGGCTTTACAGGTCCCTGATTTCTGTTATCATTATCGGCCATAGATGCTTTGCTTAGCTTTTAAATATCTTTTACTGATTCCATTTTCCCGTCAGCCCAGAGCGACTCGAGGCTGTAAAAATTCCTGTATTCCTCAAGAAATATGTGAACAACCACATTCCCGTAATCGAGAAGGACCCAGAAACAGTTGTCAAGACCTTCGACATGCCAGGGCTTTTGTCCAGTTTCGGCCCTTACAGTATCCTCAACCGAGTCGCAAAGGGCATCAACCTGCGTAGTGGAATTACCGTGGCAAATGACAAAATAATCCGTTACCCTGTTTTCAAGCTTTTTCAGATCAATTTTAAGAACGTTAAGTCCCTTCTTTTCAATAATACCCTTTAAGACACTTTTCAGGAGTAATTCAGTCTCTTCCTGCCTTTTCTTCATCAAAGAATCATCTGTTAAATATCAAGATGCAAAAGTACAAACTTTATCTGTACTTTTGTCACTGTCAGTCTCTTTTTACAATTTAAGTGCCATCGCGCAAGCATTCTGATTGTAATGAAGATTTGACATGTTTTCAGGACAACAGTAACAATGATAATCGGGTCGAGGTTCATTTTCAGGGAAGAAACAGGTTCTACAAATGTGGATGCTGCAAGTCTGGCCGGGGCTGAAAACACCCCGGAAGGGGCTATTGTCCATGCAGGCTTTCAATTGGCCGGCCGGGGCCAGAAAGGGAACAAATGGGAAAGCGAACGTGGCAAAAACCTGTTGTTCAGCATAATATTATATCCGACCACTGTCAGCCCGGCTGAACAGTTCATTATCTCTATGGTAATATCACTCGGGATATCGGATTACCTGAAAACCATTATCGACAATGTTAAAATAAAATGGCCCAATGATATTTTTGCAGGGAATGACAAAATAGCAGGGATCCTTATCGAAAACTCGATCTCGGGAGATTCGATTGTCAGTTCGGTTGCGGGTATCGGCCTGAATGTAAACCAGAACCGATTTCCTGATTTTGTTCCCAAAGCTGTTTCCCTGAAAATGCTTACAGGCAAAGAATATGATCTTGGTGAGTGTCTGACAAGGCTTTCTGTATTCCTCGACAAGAGGTATAAACAGCTTTTGGCCGGCAAAAACATAAAAATAAAAGAGGAATACATCTCATCACTTTACAGGTTGAACGAACTGAATCATTTCAGGTCATCCGGCAGTGAATTCAAGGGCAGAATCATTTCAGTAAATCAGTCGGGCTGTCTTATGGTGGAAACTGAAAACGGAAGAATAAGGGATTTCGCTTTCAGGGAGATTGAATTCATTCATTGATCCTGTTCCATCCATCAAATTTCTCCATCTCATCGATCATCAAGGAAAGGAATCTCTGAACCGGCCCTGAAACCATCATCCTCAGGAACGGATTGAGTTCGGCCGAAACCTTCAGTATCACTTCAGCCCTTCCTGCAGGATTGTCTTTAATGTCCATCCTGAGAGAAAAATCATTCGTCTGGAAAAGAGTCCCTTTGAATACAATTTTATTCAAAGGCTCTTTTTCCGAAATATGTACATTCACCATCCCAAGCGATTCTACCCTGAAGCTGCAGGATTCCTTTTCGACATTCATGGCGCTGATGCCTGCATTTTCAGGGATAAACTGCCTGAGATTCCTAATATCTGTAACGAAATCAAATATTTCAGACGGTGTACATGTCAGTTTTCCTTTTCTGCTTTCGAAGGTTGAATTATCTGCCATGTTACGAATGGTTTATTCCCCAGTTGGCGGGATCTGTTCTCCATACTCTGAGCGTTTCTATGTCCTGTGCCGTAATATATCCCGATTCTGCAGCAGCCTCGACAAGTGTGCCGTAGTTGCTTAAGGTATGCAATTCGCATTTTGCGGCGGCAAATCCGTCAGAGGCTTCCTTGAATTCATACGTGAATATCGCGGCCATACCGAGAACCTCACAACCGGCATCCCTTAAAGCCTTCACCGCGTTAAGGCTGCTCCCTCCAGTGGAAATCAGATCCTCTATCACAACAACTTTCTGCCCGGCTTTATAATATCCTTCAATTTGATTGCCAAGACCATGTTCCTTTGCCTGCGACCTTACATATATAAATGGTTTTTCAAGTTTATCAGCCACAAGAACACCATGTGCAATCGCACCTGTAGCAACTCCTGCAATAAGTTCAGCCTCACGATAATACTCTGTTATGATTTTGGCAAATGAATCCCTGATATATGATCTTACTTCCGGAAAAGAGAGTGCCTTGCGGTTATCGCAATAAATTGGCGATTTCCATCCCGAAGCCCATGTAAAAGGATTTGACGGTTGCAATTTTATTGCTTTAATTTGTAATAAAAATCCGGCGGTCTTTCTGGCAATGTTTTCCATCCAAACTATGTATAAAGTTCATTTTGAGAATCGATTCATAATGATCAGCGCTGAGCCTGACCGTTTACAAAAATACGGGTTATTCCATAAGTTTAACACAACCAATGAACTTTATAAATTAATCACTGAATTCCAGTCTGATACATCGATCCAATCGATAAATATCTACGGCCCCGACATAAAACATATCTGGAAAATATTCAGAATTTTCTTCACAGAGGTGGGGGCAGCCGGAGGACTGGTAAGACATTCTTCAGGAAAATTCCTTTTTATCGAGAAGAAAGGGAAACTCGATCTTCCAAAAGGTCATATTGACCCCGGGGAAGAACCGGAGGCCTGTGCATTAAGGGAGGTAAGCGAGGAGTGTGGCATTTCAGGCCATTCGATTGTGAAAAGCCTTGAACCAAGTTACCATACTTACAGCTGGGAGGGAATTTCGTATCTTAAGAAAACCAGCTGGTTCCTTATGAAATACAGCGGGCCCATGATCACGGAACCCCAGATCAACGAAGGAATAACAAAAGTCGAGTGGTTGTCGCCCGATGAACTGAGCAAGATAAAAAGCACAGCCTGGCTTTCACTTATGGATCTTATAAATACTTCAATTCTTAAACTGCCCCGTTAATCAGCAAACCGGAATTTTACCGGGGCTCAGGGAAAACAATGCCACGTATTGTACAAGATACCGCGTACCATGCATTCTAAAGATCTTCCCCCCTGTATTTTCTGAGGTCAATCGCCGCCGGCACAAACCGTGATGCGTCACCACCGCTCCGGATAATGTCGCGGACAATTGTAGAGTTTATGGAAGTATGTTCGGGAATTGTCAGAAGGAATACAGATTCAACCGTGGGTTGAAGGGTTCTGTTCACCTGAGCTATGGCCCTTTCAAACTCAAAATCAGCAGCCGTCCTTAAGCCTCTTAAAAGATAACCTGCCCCCATCCTGCGGCAATAATCGACAGTAAGCCCTTCATAATGATCAACCCTTATTCGTGGTTCATCTTTGAAAACACCGGCTATCATCTCTTTTCTGGTTTCAAGCGAGTAATAGCTTTTCTTAAGGGCATTGGCTCCTACCGCGATTATTATTTCATCGAAAAGGCTGAGGGCCCTTCTTACTATACCCTCGTGCCCTATGGTAAACGGATCAAATGAGCCCGGGAAAACGGCTGTTCGTTTCATTCAAATGAGATTTTTTTCGGGTTTTTTACTTTCTGCTTAAGGAGTGCAAGATCCAGTACTTCCATGATTGTATCAACATAATGGAATTTAAGGCCTTCAATATAGATCCTGTTAATATCTTCAACATCCTTCCTGTTTTCCTCCGATAAAATTATTTCACGGATCTTTGCACGTTTTGCAGCCAGGATTTTTTCCTTGATGCCACCTACGGGAAGTACTTTCCCTCTCAGGGTTATTTCACCAGTCATGGCCAGGTACTTCTTCACTTTCCTCTGTGTGAATGCTGAAGCTATCGATGCAGCCATTGTAATTCCTGCCGAAGGCCCATCCTTTGGTATTGCACCCTCAGGAACATGAATGTGTATGTTCCATTTTTCAGCAAAATTATCAGGAAGTTCAAGGAGGTCGGCATTTGCCTTCAGATATTCAAGTGCAATGACAGCCGATTCCTTCATGACTTCTCCCAGGTTGCCTGTAAGTGTCAGTTTCCCTCCTCCCCTGCTGATGCTGGTTTCGACAAACAGTATCTCACCTCCGGCAGCGGTCCATGCCAGGCCTGTTACAACACCGGCAAGGTCATTTCCGGCATAAAGATCCCTGACATATCTGGGAGGGCCCAGGATCTTTGCCACATCATTTTCCGACAATACCGGGTCATATTTCAGATCGGAAGCAATACTTCGGGCCGTGACCCTCACAATCTTTGCAAGTTTCTTATCAAGTTCTCTGACTCCCGATTCTCTTGTATACTGGTCGATAATTTTCTCCATTACTTTTTTGCCTATCGAGAGCTGATCCTTGCCTACACCGTGATTTTCAAGCTGTTTTGGAAGAAGATGCCGGCTTGCTATTTCAAGTTTTTCCTCAACGAGGTAACCTGTTATCTCAATGAGTTCCATCCTGTCTTTCAGGGCAGGACTGATTGTAGAAAGCGTATTGGCAGTAGCTATGAACATCACTTTCGAAAGATCATATTCCATCTCGAGGAAGTTGTCGAAAAAAGTGCTGTTCTGTTCCGGATCGAGCACCTCAAGCAGGGCTGAAGAAGGATCGCCGCGGAAATCCTGTCCGACTTTGTCAATCTCGTCAAGAATGAATACAGGGTTTGAGGAGCCTGCCCTTTTTATATTCTGTATTATACGTCCGGGCATTGCTCCTATATATGTCTTCCTGTGCCCCCTTATTTCAGCTTCATCATGAAGACCGCCCAGTGACATTCTGACATATTTTCTTCCCAGGGCTTTGGCCACCGATTTGCCGAGCGAAGTTTTGCCTACACCCGGAGGTCCGTAAAGGCACAATATGGGTGATTTAAGATCGCCCTTAAGCTTAAGGACAGCAAGGTGTTCAAGTATCCTTTCCTTTACCTCATCAAGTCCGAAATGATCGTTATCAAGAACATTCCTTGCATTCTTAAGGTCAAGGTTGTCATCTGAATAGAATCCCCACGGGAGGTCAAGAAGCGTTTGAATATAGTTAACCTGTACCGAATATTCAGCGGCTGCAGGATTAAGCCGGCTAAGTTTGTCGAGTTCCTTCTCAAAGGTCTTTTTTACTTCGGCTGTCCACAGCTTCGTTTCGCCTTTCTTCCTGTATTCCTCTATTTCCTTTTCCAGAGGATTGCCGCCCAGCTCATTCTGTATTGTCTTCATCTGCTGATGCAGAAGGAATTCCCTTTGCTGCTGGTCAAGGTCGCTTTTAACCTTCGACTGAAGTTCATTTTTCAGCTCCAGCATCTGTATCTCCTGTACAAGGAATTCGAGCAGCATGAAACCCCTGTCGCGAAGACTGTTAACTTCGAGGAGCTTCTGTTTGTCCTGTACTTTGATGTCGGTATTGGAGCAGATGAAATTTATGAGATAAGTGTTGTTCTCAATGTTCTTTACCGCGAATGATGCTTCGGGACTTATATTTGGATTGATCTTTATTATTTTGAGAGAAAGATCCTTAAGCGATCCCACGATGGCTTCGAAATCCTTGCTTTGGGTTTCTGGTTTTATTTCAGGGATAGTTTTGACCCTTGCAATAAAATAGGGACTGTCGGTTATCAGTTCGTTCAGTACCATCCTTTTCCTTCCCTGAATAATCGCCGTTGTTGAGCCGTCGGGCATCTCAAGAAGCTTCACTATCTGACCGATCGTACCAACATTGTGAAGGTCGGCATAGTCAGGATTTTCAGTGTCAGGATCCTTCTGGGCCACCGTGCCTACTATTTTGTCGGTCCTGTAAGCATCCTTGATGAGCTGTATTGACCGCGGCCTCCCAATCGAGATGGGAAGGACCACCCCCGGGAAAAGCACTGTATTTCTCAACGATAGTATGGGTATGGAATCAGGAACATCAACATCCTCAAGATCACCATCTTCACCGTCGGCAATGATAGGGACAATGTCCGCCTCCCCATCGATAATGTCCGGGATAAGAAACTGACTAACCGGTTTCCGGAATTTTTTATCCATTATTTATAAAATGCTGTCAAATTTACACATAATTTTTCGACATAGTGTCAGAAAGGGCTCTTTGCAATCATTGTGCCAAATGTTTAAAGGTATAAAAAAAGGGACCCTGGGGGCCCCTTGTAAATGTCACACACGGTCTTATTTCTTTTTACCTACATGATCCTTATAACGGTTCATGAACTTGTCAACCCTTCCTGCAGTATCAACAAGTTTCATCTTACCTGTATAGAACGGATGTGAGGTATTTGAAATTTCAAGTTTAATAAGAGGATACTCGTTGCCGTCTTCCCATTTGATGGTTTCCTTCGAAGGGGCCGTTGACCTTGTCATGAATGAATAACCATTCGACATGTCCTGAAAAACTACGAGCCTGTAATTATTCGGATGTATACCCTGTTTCATTGTCTTAATATTTTTCCTTTAACTTAATATATCCCGCAAATAGGGAGTGCAAAATTAATCAACAATATTATGAAAAACAAATTGATGATGAAAAATATTATCAGTCGTGTTTCCCGGCATTGTCGGTTTTGTGTTTTGCAGCCATCTCATCCTTGTATCTGATGAACTCGGCTTTTTCATCCATAAGGTATCTGTAAGTTATATGCTTTTTGGCACTTTTTGCACCAAGTGCCTCGTAAATTGCCATCATTTTGGGATTGAAATCGCCCACCCATGACAGTTCAAGTTCCTTGTACCATGGTTTCTTCTGGCAGACCTTATAAATCTGATAGAATATCGCGGATTCCACCCCCGAGTTCTGGTAAGCAGGATTGACGCCTCCAACTATGGCTCGCATCCGTGTCATTTTATGATTTGCCTTTGCCCACACGAACCTGATCTTGTTCCACAGGTTCAGAGATCCTTTGAAAGGCTTGATTATCTGGTTCAGGTCAGGGAACAATATGAAGAAGGCAATGGGTTGTTCATTATGGTATGCAAACCAGATAAGCTCTTCGTCCATAATTGCCTTTGCTTTCCTGAATGAGGCATCTATAAGCTCGTTGTCGATTGGTGTGAAATCTTCCTTGAAAACGGCCCAGGTAGAATTATATACGTTCACAAAGTCGCTCACAAATTTCTCCTTCTTCGAAAATTCAAAATGCCTGAATGAATATCCGGGCCTTCTTGTCAGCCACTCCGCTATCTTCATTATCCTGGGAGGGAAATCAATTTCTCCTTTTTCATTGAAGACTTCCCTGTGATATGAATATTGCTCGAAATAATTCCTGAATCCGTATGATTCAAAGAAATCCCTGTAGTATTTCTTGTGATACGGCATGCCGAATCCCTGCTGTACAAATCCTTCAACGAGCAATCCCCAGTTAGTGTCGTTCTCACCGAAATTTATGGGCCCGTCCATCGCCTCCATGCCTCGTGCTGCAAGCCAGTTTTTGCCGGTATCGAAAAGCGCGTAAGCTGCCTCTCTGTTATCGATAACCTCAAAAAAGCCAATCCCCCCGGTCGGTTGTCTGTAGACCGATGATCGCACCTTATCGATGAAAGCGGCTATTCTTCCTATAGTAACGCCCTTTTCATCCTGCAGTATCCAGCGGCAGGCTTCTCCCTGGCGGAAGAGATTGTTCTTCCCGGGATCAAAAGTTGCTTCAACCTCCTGGTCGAGCATACATACCCAGTTTGGATCTCCACTGTACAAACGTTTTGGAAAATTCAGAAATTCCCTTTTCTCCTTTCCTGATCTTACTTCGACAATCTGCATTATAACAAGTAATGATTTTTATTCTCAGTTAATTTTTGTGAACCTGATTGTTCCCCGCTATTTTAAGGGCAAATATAATCAGAATTACATAAATATTAATCCGGAGAAAATCGCTGCTCCCCGATAAATGACCGGTACGGATCCGGACCTTCTAGTGTATGTCAATTATCCTGTGGTCAATCAGTACGAACAAAAGGGCAAGGAGCGACGAATACAAAAGATAAATTCTGACAGGGATATATTCATCAGGCCTGATCTTCATTTTAATCCACAAATAGGCAACCAGGAAGATCTTGCCTGCCAGATATACAATAAATGTGGCAAGTGCAACGCCAACGATATTATATCCCATTTTTATCATCCAGAGGCTCAGGGGTATGTTTAGCCCCAGCTCCAGAAGCGAAGCAACGAGCGTTATCCTCGTCTTTTTACGACCCACAATTATTGTTTGTGGAAACACAAGCCGTGGAATTATGAGCAGGGAATAGATCAGGAATATATCGGCGCTCTTCTGAAACTCGGGCGTGAACATGCGCGGATAGAGCCACCGGGCAAACAGCATTATGAACATTGTTGCGGGAAAGCAGATGTGCATAAGGCCTTTTGATTTGGCCCTTATTCTGGCCAGCGATTCCTTCATCCTGTCTCTTGTCGAAAACTCCGGAAGCATGGCTGCATTAAGGCCGCTTGCCAGCATGAGAACCAGCGGAAATTCCTTCGCTCCATACCTGAACCAGGCAAACATGGCCGGATCACGATACACGGCCGATACTATTATTCCGTCTGTGTATTGTGCTGATCCGCTTATAAGCGTTGTCAGAATCAGGGGCGCACCAAGATAAAGATGCTCCTTGATGAATTCGGGGGAAATCTTCATCTCTGTGTATCTGACAAGCAGGATTATAAGCCATATCCATCGTATGCCGGTTACCGCCAGCAAACCGTAAATCGACCAGATAATACCTTTCCCAAGAATGACAGGCAGGATAACCAGTACCAGTTGCAATGAAAATGTATATACCCCATACTGGAATATTTTGTATGAACGGTTGTTAAGAAGGTAAATATATTCAATAAGGCATACCGGACTGCTTAACAGGATATATAGAAGAAGGAGATTAAGATAAGGTACATTGCCAGTGTATTTAAATACCGAAAAATTGTATTTAATAATATGACCTGTCGCGAAAAAAAGCAGACTGAAAAGGCACAACAATATGAATGCATTGAAGATTTCAGGCGATTTTCCTTCCCCGTTATCCCCGGTTTTCCTGTAAGTCCTGTTCCTGTGATAAAGAGGCAGCAACGACTGGATGATTCCTGTAACCCAGAAAAAACTGAGAAGCCCTGCTATGAACATGAACATCTCCCACGACCCGATTTCAGCCCGGGTGAGATGGCTCTTTGTAAATACTACGCTTATGATGAAAAAGATAAGAAACCTCATCAGCTGGAAAAGCTGAAGCCCGGAAATATTGTCAATGAGTTTTATCTTTTTCAATCGTCTTGCCGGTTTTCCGGAATCTTCCCGGACTATTGGCAGATAACACTGCCGTTATCCCGTGGATTTCCTTTTTTTACCGGTCAAAGATAGTAATAGAAATAGAAAAAGAGCTGCATAAATTAAAACCAAAATTTTGATAAATAGAAATTTTGGACTTATTTTGCACCCCAGAAACGGTGGATGTAGCTCAGCTGGTTAGAGTACCGGATTGTGGTTCCGTGGGTCGTGGGTTCGAATCCCATCTTCCACCCCGGCAATTGAGCCTTTCCTGCCACAGGCAGGAAAGGCTTTGTTTTTTCATTGCGTTGAAAACCCTGCACGAGCTTTCTCACTCTGCCTTTTCCCATTTCCTGTACCTGGCATATGCGGCAACTGACAAACCGACAAGGGCAATAACTGCCATATAGACAAACGCGGGAACCGGTACCGGATCACCTGCTGCATATGAATGCAAACCTGACAGATAATAGTTGACCCCGAAATATGTCATGAGCACCGACGCAAAGGCAAACAGGGCAAGCAGGTTAAACGAATAGATGTCCTTCATCCCGGGTATCAGGCGCGAATGGATCACAAGACTATATATTATTATTGTGATAAGCGACCATGTTTCCTTGGGATCCCATCCCCAGTAACGTCCCCATGATTCGTTTGCCCATACTGCTCCCAGGAACGTTCCAATTGTAAGAAGGTAAAGCCCTATTGTAAGCGATTTATAATTGATTACAATAAGTTCGTCGAGTGTGGCTGATACTCTGGTAATATTCTTATTGCCTGAAAGGGTTATCAGCATCATCGATATTATTGCAAGTATTGCTCCAAGCCCGAGAAAGGCGTAACTGCCAGTTATTACCGAAACATGAAGTGTCAGCCAGTATGATTTAAGCACCGGAACAAGATTTGTGATCTCAGGGTCCATGAAACTAAGATGTGCCACCATAAGGGTAAGCCCGGCCAGGACAGCTGTTGCCGACAGCGCAAAAGGCGATTTCCTGCTGAAAATAAACCCGGCCAGAAGTGTCACCCATGATATGAATATCATCGACTCATATCCGTTGCTCATCGGCGAATGGCCCGAAATATACCATCTCAGGCCCAGGCCAAAGGTGTGCAATACAAACCCGGCAAATAATATCCGGCCAAGTATGCTGACAAACATGGACCTGCTTTTCCTGCCTTTCATCAGCATGAAGATCAGCCCGGCAAGCATAAGTATTCCTATCGTCGCATAAACCGGGAACAGCCGCTCGAAAATCATCAGCCTGTAGTACATCGATTCAGCCTTAAGCTTTGATTCATGAGGAAGTTCGTAGGCTGCAAATTTCTTCTGGTAGTCTCTCACCGAACCCGTTATCTGCAATGCCTGGCTCTTGTTTCCCGACTGAAGGGCCTCTGCATACAGCGACATTATGTTTTTAAGATACACCGAATCCTCTTTGTTCAGAGCCTGTTTGAACGACTCCTCAGGTGTGCCCCAGTTATGGGAGCCGTCGTGCAACGGAAATATCTTAAGAAATCCGCCCGAATAGACCATGTAAATTATATTGACCCTTTCATCAACTTTCATGATCTCCTTGTCGGTCTTGTCCCTCAATCCCGGAGATTTTGAATATGCCCTGGTCACATCCTCGGCCAGCTTATAGAACCCGTCACCGTCGATGTCTACAATATCTGTGAATGAAGCCATGTTTCCTCTGATGCCCAGACGTTTCTGCACCTCAGTATCTGAAACCCTGATCATCGGGACATTCTTCCAGTTATTGAAGTCGAAATATATTCCGAGGAAAACCTGCATTGGCGTCAGGCCTTCAAGTTTGTTTTCGCGCGCGACTTTCCTCAGGATATCATTGCTTAAAGTGAAAAGAGGTTTGGTGCGCCCCTTTTGATCCTGAACCAGAATGTTTCCGAACTCATCGGCAACAGTTTTGTCTGCAACGAGTTTCTGCGCAACTGAGTTGCCCGATCCCGCAATTGCCATAAACAGAAGTGAAGCTAGCGCCTTCTTCCGGAGAGCCGAGCTCCAGTAACCTGAATCTACCTTATGGAAAACTGAATCACGGTTGAGAAGCGAAAGAACAATAAACAGGAATAACATGGCATAACCTGTGTAAGTCACCATCATCCCGGCAAAGTCGTGGTTCACGGAAAGCACTGTTCCTTTTTCATCCTGATCATATGATGACTGGTAAAACCTGTAGCCCTTGAATTTCAGAATATTGTTCATGTAAATGGAAAACGGCTTTTCAATATTCGATCCGGCATCCGTCAGTACCACTTCACTTTTATATCCGGAAGGACTGTTTGAACCAGGGTATCTTTCGAGCACAAAATCGTTCAGTTTAAGTGCAAAAGGAAGCTTAAGTTCTTCCGAGCCATAGGTTATCTCAACGATTTTATCATCAATCATTGCCGAGCCTGAAGCTGTATGTTTCGATTCATCATTCCAAACGTTTATGGTTGCAACATTTGAAGATTTATCATAAACATTGAATATCAACACATTCTTGCCCGTGTTCTGAACCTTGGGGTCGACTGATGCAACCTTTACCTCTCCCTTTAGTTCCATTTCATGAACGATGAGCCTCTGCCCGTTCACTGAAAGCACCTGCATAGGTGCCAGTGCTGCTGAATCACCCTGGCTGACACTTTTCCTCTCACGGGTCATCATCCCTGAAATATTAACCGGGTATACCGATTTAACATAAAAAGACGATGAGCCGGTTGTTATCACGATATCACATCTTTCCGGCGGATTGAGACCAACGCTCATGCTCCCGGCTTTCACAATCTCCCCGTTCCGTATGATGATTGTTTCCCGGTTTGTGCTGTCGCTCAGTATTAATGATATCACCGGGTTGCCGGCTGACGAAGCCTCAATCGTGTTGGCAGCATTCGGAAGTATTTTGGAAAGCACAAGCTCATACGTTTTTTCTCCGGTATTGATCTTCCTGGTAAAATTATCGGCTGATGTAGTACCCATATAATATTTCACCGATTTCCTTTCAAGTACCTTCCCTGAAATGTCCTTAAGACTGTATCCAAGATATCTGGTAACAGAATAGCATGTGTCCTGATTTTCTCCCTCCCGGATATGGATGAAACCTTCCCACCCTGTATACCTTGTTATTGCAGCTCCGGCAATAAGAAGAATGAATGAAAGATGAAAAAGCATGATGGTAAGCTTCGACCGCCTGTAAAGTTTAAAGATTATCATCTGGCCGGTCATATTCACGGCAAGAAGAAAGAGAATAAGTTCAAACCATCGGGTATCATATACGAAATTATAGGAAGCAGCTGATCCGTAGTCATTTTCGACAAACGTTGCCGCGGCCATGGAAGCTGCAAACAGTATGAATAGGATCCCCATGAAGACCGGGGAAAACAGGAATTTTGTGATTTTCATGACTTGAATTGATTTAACCTTGATCAGACCTTGCCTATCCTTTTTCTGATATCTCCTTTAACTTTTCCTTATCAATGATCTTTATTACTGAAGATACAGCCGATATAATGCCGGCATCCTCCATTTCCTTAAGTATCCTTACCACGCTCTCCTTTACCATATTTGTCATTTCTCCCAATTCCTGCCTCGAAAGGGCTATTTCAAATTCATCCGATCTGTAAACCTCATTGGAGAAGGTCAGCAAAGCCTCTGCTATTCTGCCCTTCATCTTCTTTTGTGACAGGCTCACCATTCGCTGATTGGATATCAGGGATTTCCGGCTGAAATCCTCGAGAAGGAATTCGGCAAAGTCAGCATTTGACCGGACAAGCTGCCTGAAGATGTCGAAGTTTATGAAGCAGGCATTCACCTGGGTAAGTGCAGAGACTGTAAAAGCATGCCTCGAATTCACATAGGCCCCGGGGCTTAGTATGAGTATCCCCGGCTGGGAAATAGCTATTATCAGGTTCTTTCCACCTATACCTTCAATATAGCTTTTTGCCAGCCCCTTTGCCAGTAGGAGTGCGTTGGAGGCGGGAGCACCCTGCTTCAGAATTATCTCCCCGGGCCTGAATGCAGCCTCATACCTGTTTTCGTTTATCAGTTCAATCTCCGCGTTGGAAAGACACTTAAAACCTTTCCAGCAATTCTCGCAGTTTTCACAACTGTTTATCAGATTCTTTCCTGACATGGCATTTTTTGTGAGATTCAAATTTAGAGATGTCAATATCTTCTGAAAGTAATAATAACAAATATCATTTATTTAATTGATATATATCAATTATTTAACACATAACTGTCAACTTTAGATATTGCAAATAGCATATGAACTGTTAACAAAATAACAATTTGTTTTTGGTACATTGCATATATAAAACCTGAAATAATCGGAATTATGAAAAAGCTATTCGGATTTTTACCATTATTTATCCCGGCTGTGATACTGGCCTGGGCCTGTGAAGGCCCGATGGGACCTGCCGGAGCTGATGGCAAAGACGGAGTGGATGGTAAAGACGGTGCAGATGCAAACGAAACCTGCAAGCTTTGCCATAACAGTACCGTAGTCGATGCAAAAGCCATTGAATACAAACATTCACTTCACTTCGCGGGTGAAGCCTTTGAAGAAGGAACCAGGGGCAATTGTGCCCCCTGCCATTCACATCAGGGATTTCTTGATGTTGTAAAGAACAATACACCGGCAACAATAACACAGAATCCGACAGATCCTTCGAAATACATAAACAATTATATGGCATCGGCTTCAGCCCTTGCACTCCCCGGGCCGATTAGCTGCTTTACCTGCCACAGCTCGCTTCATAAAAATTATGCCGGAACCGAATTCTTCCCTCTTACAACCACTGCAGCAGTTCCCATGACTATGTGGGCCGGAACGAAAACAGTGAATTTCGCCAAAACATCATCAAACCTCTGTGCAAAATGTCACCAGCCAAGGCCTGTAACAGCATCTTCAGGTGCAGTTATCGACTATGCAAAACTTGTGTCAGAACCGGATGCGACATATAATATGTCATCTGTTTCTTACAGAACAGGGGTCCATTACGGTGTCCAGGCAGCCATCGCTTCAGGCACAGGAGGAATTGAATTCGGAACAGGCTATTCAAATTCAGCACACGTTGCCGGTGCTTCCTGTTCAGACTGTCATATGGCAACCCCTTCAGGGTTATCGGGCGGACATTCGTTTGTTGTAACGGATAATTTCAACGGATGCAACACAACAGGATGCCATAACTCTATGGGCGCAACAAATCCATCGCTCATTGCCATAAAAACCGAGATATCAGCTAAACTCGAAGAACTGGCAGCAAAGATAAATGCAATCGGATCGGGCCATGACATCTTGCAGAAAGATCCAATCGACGGCAAATATCATGGATACTTTGATATTTATGACGCAGGCGCAAATCCTGCCGGTTACTGGAAGAACCCTGCTAATGGAAATCCTGCATTCCCGGCTCTCACAAATGCACAGTTCGGAGCTATACTCAATTTCCAGCTGCTCGTAAGGGATGCAAGCGGAGGCGTACACAACTATGCTTATACGAAAAAGCTGCTTGAAAACACCATTGCCGCTATTTAAACATCATCACGCGACAATGAAATGAAGAGGGGGCCGTTTTTGCCCCCTTTTCTTTTATATGTTCCATGAAATGTTTATTTCTTAAAGGTCCTCATGTAGTTTACCATATTCCAGATATCATCATCAGACAGTTTGCCTTCATATTTTGGCATTTCGCCCCTTCCGAATTTGGTTTTGTAGAAATGTTCCCCGTCAGTCTGATTCTGATAGTAAGCCCCTGAGAAATCACCGGGGAAATCTTTCAGAACGCGGGCCTTGACTCCGTCGCCAAGACCTGTTTTACCATGGCATGAAGCACAATGTTTTGTATATAATACCTTGCCTGCATTATTGCTTGCTTCACCTTTGGCTACCGGATTTGCCATCGTCTTGTATTCAGCCGGCACTTCCCATGGTTTGGGTTGCTGTCCCTGGGCGGGGGAGCATGATGATATCAGCAGGCTGCCCAAAGCTGCCGAAAAAATAATAATAAATGTTTTTCTGATCATTTTATTAATTTTTTAATTTGTTTAATGGTTATTACAATTTCCGTGCAAAACTTTTTTTATTCGTTAATTCAGTTTTCCTCTGATTCGTGGTAACCCGAAAGCATGCTTCTGAAAAGAGATCCGGGCGTTGAACCAAGCGTGCATGTGTAAATATGTATAAGCATAAACACCGACAGGAGAAATCCCATTGTGACATGCAGCAGGTCGGTCAGAATCAGCCCGCTTACACCAAAAAACCGGTTTATGGTGATCTCGGGGAACATAAGGCCTGCGCCCGAAATTATCAGCATCGGCATCGAAATATACATCGCCAGGAAGTAGGTGAATTTCTGAAGCGGATTGAATTTCCTTTTTTCAGTGACAGGAAAGGGATGCTTTTCTCCCTTAAACATTCCTACTGAATAGTATCTGAACTGTGCCATCAGGTCAGCCAAAAAATTCTTCTTTTCAATTTTATAGAACCTGAAATTCTTTGTAACGATGTTGCCTGTGACAAAAAAGATATAATTAAGCGTAAGCAGGATAGCTGCAACATTATGCCATTTCACAGCTCGTGCAAACCCGAAAAGAAGGATATTATCCTCCTTATCTGTATACTGCATGCTGACACCCGTAATTATCAGGATAATGAACAGAAGCCCGTTGAACAGGTGCCAGAGTCTTATCCATTTTGGATACAGATATATATAGCTCATTGCTTACTGGCGTTTTTTAATTATCCGGAACAAAACATGAATACCGATAACACCGGCAACCCCCAGAAAAATAATAAAACTCAGAAGGTTAAGATATTCATTCCTGTTTGCCCCTATGACATACGATTCATTCATAATAATTCCGTTAATGAAGCCATCCTTTCTCTGTTCCTTCGACTTGAATTTATAAAGCGACGACATGAGAAGGGAATTCTTTGAATGGCACTCATTGCAGCCACTTACAGCCATTTCCTTGGGCCTTACCAGATGAGCAACCAGCACCGTATCATTTACCCGGGTATGGCATTCAAGGCATCTCACGCTTTTGAAATGAGCTCCCTGGTTTGGCAGCCAGCTGTGAGTTTTAAGAATATTTATCTCCTTTTTGTCAGAAAGGAGCTGAAACCTGTCATAATCCGAATGACAATCCAGGCAAATATTATTGTCGTAAAGAATTGCTTCCCCAATGTTACGGCTGTCTCTTATATTAATTCGGTATGTATGCGGATCATGGCACTTCCAGCACGAAAATCCTTCACCTTCAAGCTTATAATGCACGCTTTGCTGATATTCCGATTCAATTGTTTCAAAATTGAACTTCGAGAATTTATCATCCCCTCCGTGGCAGTCAATGCAGTTAAAGTTTTGCTCCATCCTCAGCTCACCGGGATGAGGGAATTTATTGTAATCTGACGAATGACAATCGGTACAACTGAAGCTTTTATGGTTCGATAAGTAAAATTCATCCCTGTGTATGATACGTTCCTGGAACATCATGGCCCTTACCTGTTTGCCCAGATTCACGTTCATGTATGAATAGGTTTTCTGGCCATGGCATGAAAAGCAGCGTTCATTATCTTCATAAAAAGGCGACCTGTAGGTTGAAGTGTCATCAGCCGGGCCCTTCTCCTTACCGGCGACGGCATTGAAGGCCCCGAATGAAATGGCCGGAAACAGTAACAACAGACAGGCAGGAAGTCTGAACGGTGATGCTCTCATATCATAAAATTAAAAATAATTAGAATCTTACCGTAATATTAAAACCGAAAAGATATTCTCCGTCGGAAAAACTGTTTGTATTAAAAACAAGGTTCCGTTGATTTATTATCTGTGAATAGTTTGCCACAAACACCTGAAAGGTATGTGTGGCTGTCCCGATCTCCCAACCGAGTGACAGGTTCGGCTTTGGTTTCAACTCCTCATCATCCAGATCCTGTTTTGTCAGAAGTTGGTCATACTCAAGCAAAAGTGAATGACTTCCGGTAACCGACAGCCTGGCACCCGCCGATAAGCCAAAGTTCAGGTTTTTATACTTTGATTCATTCGTGTATTGGGGCACAGCGTTGAAATATATGACAGATGGTGCAACCTGGGCTGAAAATGACTCGCTGAATTTCCTTGCAAGTATCAGCTGATTAAAATAAGACAGCCTGTGGATATCCCGGTAACGTTCAACTGGTCCGAAAGCATCTTTTTTCCTGAGGTCCAGCACAATGTTTCCATAATATGACAAGGAAACAGGCACACGGTTATCCTCGGTCTGGTGCACGATATTGTATTTCCACTGTATATCCTGTAATTTGTAGTCTTTTGTTGTCCCGGCTCCCAGCATAAGCCTGTCGGTAATCCCGTAATTCAAACCGAGCCTGGTATTTGCGGCGCCGTATATACCGAAAAGGTTATGATAGTTTTCAATCAGGCTGAACCTGTGATGTATCATCAGTTCCAGGCCCCCTTTATAGGGTGATTCGATGGTCTGGTTATCGATAAGAACTCCGGTGCCAAAGGTGAACCTCACCGGTTTTGAGCTTGCCTGCTGCTGTGCCTCCGCCTGAGCCCAAACCGGGGCCAGCAGGGTTGATAATAAGAATAACAGAAAAGTCTTTTTCATATTGTCTGGTTTGTAAGGTTAACTAAGATCAGTTATTGGGAGCACCCTGACCGATCCACAAAAGGATAAGCTGCTTTTCCGAATCGAGTGTAAAAGAAGAGTGGCTGCCCGAGGTCACCATTCTGTAAAGCCGGCTGTTCTCAGCGGGAAGGGTCACATAATTACCCGTTGTAAGTGAATTATATGAATTCCCGGCTCTAAGGTCAGGATTCCTGTTGCCCCTGTGACAGGTAATGCAGTTATTGGTAAAAATAGGCTGGATCTGCGTCTGAAACGAAACAGGCTCTTCCGGATCAACTGTCCCAATCTGATATGTATATTTTTCGCATGATGAAAACAGCAGCGGACCGGCCAGCATGAGCAGACTGCCCGCGACAGCCCTCACAAGTGTTAACTTCATTTTCATTTCTCAGTTTCTGTTAATTATTTCACAAAGATATCTGATAATACTGATTAGTAATTTATTACCCTATTAAATTTCAACAAATACCAGTGCTGTTTATCATATTGAAAATTGATCTATATCACTTAATTGTATGACATTTATTAACAAAACCGCTGATCATGACGCCATGGATCTGTAATAATCAGGTGGTTTTCCGCCTTCCTTCGGCCTTCTTCATGATTTTTTCCATCGGTCAATGATTTTTTTTCCTGATTTTGATAAACTGCCGATACTGTTACACCAATGAAAAAACTGCCCTGACCATCGCCCTGATTTCATTGATCAGACAACGCTTTTTTATTGATTTTCTGATACTTATAAGCCACCGTCATTTGCGATTCTGATATCTGTTTGGTATTTTTGATTGTCTGAACTTCAATTTATTTATTTATTTATTTATGAAGAGATGTGATTTTGACAGGAGATTGACAGGTGTATTGTTATTTTTGGCCCTGACCGGATTTGAGGCTTTTTCGCAAGGGACCCTGGTAGATTTCAATACAATCCCAAAGAGCGGAACCATACTTATAAATTCGCATATGGACGATGATGCCATCTGGATGCTTCCGTTCTGGGAAAAGACTGAAAAATTCATCTGCGGGGCAATGCCTGCCACTCCTGCTTTCAGGACAATAATAAGCCAGCAGCAGACATTCATGAACAGCAACAATTATCCCATTGATTACCTGGGAAACTGGTACACTCCATGGGATGACATTACAAACATGGAGTATTCAAGGTATTATCTTGGTGATGATCCTTCATACCGCTATTTGCTTGATGATCACCTTGAAGCCCGTTTATACAACAATTACACCCCTTTGTCAAGAGCAGAGATAAACAAGATCAAGGCGAAACTTGAACAGTATTTTGCTGATCCTTCCATGAGAAGGGCAATAACCCATAACAACTGGGGCGAATATGGACATGAGCACCATAAAGGACTTAACAAGGCAGTCAGGGAACTGGCAGTAAAATACAGGAAGGATGTATGGATGCTTGGATGTGACAACGGGGGCTTCATCGATGTCGATGTTCCCAACGGAATAACATATACATATGGAAGTTTTGATGATCCTGACCTTTTTGTAGGGATCAGGACCGTATACTCAAACAACGGGTTATGGACATGGTACGCCTCAACTGTGCCGACAGGCGATCATAAATTCATCAAGATTGTTGATTCGGGCAGCGACAAATCGAATATTCTGAAAGGGGATGAGATAACTTATCCCGGTGCGGCACAGCTTGAGCCGGGCGCTTATATATTTGACGGAAATGATGACTATCTCACTCTGAAAGGGAATAACAGCCCTTCTTTCACCATAATGATGAAGGTCAGGCCTGAAACGATCAGGGAAATGGATATTGCCTCGATGGCTGAGTTTCCGGGATCAACAAAGAATGACAGAAACATCTGTCTCACAAGCGATGGCCATATCAGAGCAAGGATTTTTGACGGCTCCGCTAAGATAATAACATCCTCTTCGGTTATTTCTGCACAGACATGGACCCATATTGCCATATCTGGCAGCGGCAGCGAGTTCAGGCTTTATATTAACGGTCTCCCTGACGGGACACTTTCCACCGGCAGCGCAATATCAGATTATTCAACTCCGGAGATGATCCTCGGACTGGCAACAGTAACAAACACATGCTTTCTGGGCCAGATTAATGATGTAAAGATTATTAATCACGTCATGACTGAATCGGAAATTGCTGCTGCAAGCGGCATGGTATTCAATATTTCAGCATCGGCAGGAGCTGGCGGCACAATCGAACCTTCGGGAAATACCAGTGTTTCGATTCTGACAAACAGAACTTTTACAATAACTCCTTCTGACGGTTATCATATCTCCGATGTCCTTGTCGACAACATATCTGTCGGACAGGTTAACAACTATACCTTTACCTCTGTCACGGCTAATCATACAATTTCCGCTTCTTTTGCACAATCGACACCGCATGTGGTGACTGCAACAGCCGGCGAGGGCGGAACAATTTCACCTGCCGGAGCAGTGACCGTTTATGAAGGAACAACCCGGGTTTTCAACATATATCCTTCAACAGGTTATAAAATATCGGATGTTCTTGTTGACGGGATTTCCGTAGGCAGGGTCGCATCCTACAGATTCACCGATATAACAGGCGATCACTCCATCTCAGCAACATTTGAAGTAACTCCGACATACACAGTGAATATAACGGCAGGGCCGGGAGGAACTATTTCCCCGATTGGAAACCTTGTAGTAAATGAATCGTCTGATCATACATTTTCAATAACACCCGATGAAGGCTACAGGATCACCAATGTTTTGGTCGACGGGATTTCCGCGGGAGCCGTCACATCGTATACACTGACCAATATCACCGCCAATCATACAATCTCGGCAACTTTTGAAATAAAGACTTACAGTATAACTGCAAGTTCCGGATCGGGGGGGTCTGTGTCTCCTTCAGGGATACTTACAATGAACCACGGAACTTCACAAATTTTCACATTCCATCCTGAAACAGGATACAGGATCAGCGATGTGAGAGTGGACAATGTCTCCGTCGGAACCCCGTCAGAATATACTTTCAATAACATAATCTCGAACCATACGATTTCCGTTTCATTTGCCATTATAGTAAACACAATTACCGCAACCGCCCAGGCCGGGGGATTCATTTCCCCTTCAGGTAACGTCGCCATAAACTATGGCAATAATCAGACTTTCACAATTTCGGCAGGAGAGGGACATTATGTTGCCGACATAAAAGTCGACAATGTGTCGCAGGGGGCATTAACCTCTTATACATTTAATAATGTCACTTCAAATCATTCAATTTCAGCCGAATTCACACCTTTCACTTATACTGTGAGCGCATCTGCCGGTACCGGAGGGACCATCAGTCCCGCGGGAAATATTTCAATAAGCTACGGAAACGACCAGACCTTCACTTTCACTCCCGGTTTCGGTTACCGGGTCGGTGACGTCAGAGTCGACAACGTATCGATAGGAGCAGTATCAAGTTACACATTTAACAAAGTTTCAGGCAATCACACAATTTCAGTCTCGTTTGCCACAGCAGTCTATTCAATTGAGGCCAGTGCCGGAACAGGCGGAACAATTACCCCGGCGGGAACAACAACGGTTACTCATGGCACAAACCAATCATATTCAATTACTCCTTCAACCGGGTACATGATAAGTGATGTGAGGGTCGATAATTCATCAGTCGGACCGGTCAGCACCTATGCATTTAACAATGTCATTTCAAACCATTCAGTCACTGCATATTTTGCACCTGTAACATTCGACATAACTGCCGGTTCAGGAACAGGAGGTTCTGTTTCTCCCTCCGGAGTCACATCTGTAACATACGGTTCATCGCAAGTATTTACGATAGTACCCTCCCAGGGATATTCGATATCAGATGTAATTGTTGATAATGTTTCCAGAGGGCCCCTGGGTTCCTATACTTTCAGCAACGTCACATCGAACCATACAATAAGCGCTTCCTTTACAGCGAACCGTTATACAATATCCACAGGCGCCGGTCAGGGCGGGACAGTAACACCTTCGGGAACCACAACAGTGAATTACGGATCACAGGTTACAATAAATATCACGCCTGCAACAGGTTACAGGATTTCAGAAGTGATGGTCGATAACATACCATCAGGAGCGCTGACCACTTACACTTTTGCAAATATTTCATCGAACCATACCCTTGCTGCTTCCTTCGTCCCGATCACATTTACAATTAACGCGGTTGCCGGGAACGGAGGATCAATAAGTTCATCCGGCACAACTACAGTCAATTTCGGGTCCGCTGCCACATATTCATTCATGCCTCAGGACGGATACAGGATCTCGGATGTCAAAATAGATGGTATCTCACATGGACCTGTTTCATCATATACTTTCTCAAATATAACTTCAAATCATACAATTGAAGTATCCTTTGCAATCAGGACATATTCAATAACCATAGCGTCGAATTATGGAGGTACGGTAAATCCGGAAAACCTGTCGGAAATCACACACGGATCAGGTGTTTCCATAACCTTTATACCCGATGAAGGTTACAGGGTTGGCGATGTAAAGATCGATGGCGTCTCAAAGGGCAGGATTGAATCGTGGTATTTTGAAAGAATTTCTGAAGATCACCTTGTAACAGTGGTTTTTGAGCTAATCCCAACCTACTCCATTGATGCAGATGCAGGTGACGGAGGTACGATTACTCCTTCCGGATCAACATTGCTGACCGAAGGCTCCGAAATCAGGTATTCCATAACTCCCGATCCGGGCTACAGAATTCTTGACGTTAAAGTTGACAATAAACCGGTTGGTTCAATTACAGAATATGTATTTACCAATATTTCATCGGATCATTCAATAAAAGCCGAATTCACTTCAAAAACTGAAGTCGATGCCTATCCGAATCCGTTTACGGATGCCTTAAAGTTGTTCATTGCATCGCCTGAGGAATTTCCATTCGAGATGATCTTTACTGACAGTTCCGGAAGAATAGTCGGTTCAATGAGCAATGTTCCGGCTAATACCGAAATAATAGTTAACCCTGATGTTCCTGCCGGGATTTATTATGTTAAAATTTTCAGAGGCAGGAAATTGTCGACATTTTTAAAGGTGGTAAAATGCAAATAATCCGGCAATTTGAATAATATTGTTTCCTGATTGCTTTTAAGCTCTGATATGAAAAAACTGTTTCTGATATTATTTTGTCTTCTCAGCATTTCGTCGGTAAGCCAGACAAAAAGAGTCTTGTTCATCGGAAACAGTTATACACTTAACAACAATCTTCCGGATATCACGGCCGATGTAGCCGCCTCAGCCGGAGATGAACTTATTTATGGCACAGCGGCTTTTGCGAGTTACACACTTCAGCTTCACACACAAAATCCGACTACCCTCAGTATGATCCGCCAGGGAGGATGGGACTACGTTGTTCTCCAGGAATTCAGCCAAAACCCCTCCGAACCCATTGAATGGGTTCAGACAAATGTTTTTCCATACGCCCAGTATCTTGACAATGAGATTAATACATATAATCCGGGTGCCGAAACAATATTCTATATGACCTGGGGAAGGCGCGACGGTGATGCCGACAGGTGTTCCCGGCTGCCGGAGGTGTGCACCTATGAGGGTATGGACGACCTTACCCGCGAACGTTATATGATGATGGCCCGGAACTACCATGGTGTCGTATCACCTGTTGGCGCCGTATGGAGATATCTCAGACAAAACTATCCGGCCATTGAGCTCTATGACGCCGATGGCAGTCATCCCTCGCAGGCAGGATCCTATGCCGGGGCATGTTGTTTTTACACCGCGGTTTTCCGTAAGGACCCTTCTCTGATAACTTACAATTATACGCTTAGCTCTTCAACTGCAGCCATAATAAGGAATGCCGTAAGGGAAGTTGTTTATAACCATCTGCCGACGTGGTACCTGGAACAGACTTCGGATTTCACCATTTATGCCACTGCAGGATCAGGAGGTACGATAAGCCCTTCAGGTTCACAAACTGTGACTCCGGGTTCGGGTATAACCTTCAGCATCACTCCAAACAGCGGTTATGTGATCAATAATGTGACAGTCGACAATACATCAGCCGGGGCGGTTTCAAGCTATACCTTCAGTGCTGTTTCGGCAAACCATACTATTTCAGCGACGTTCAGACCATCAGCCTGTACAATAACCTCGAGTGCCGGAACAGGCGGATCAATAAGCCCCTCCGGATCCACAACGGTAAGTTATGGCGGAAGCAGGACTTATACAATAACCCCATCAACAGGTTACCGGATATCGGATGTCAGAGTTGATAATGTTTCCATTGGCGCCGTAAACACCTATACATTCAGCAATGTTATGGCAAATCATTCGATAACGGCATCTTTTGCAATAATTACATTTTCCATCAACACTTCTTCAGGAAGCGGGGGGTCAATTTCACCCGGGGGGACCGTTACCGTAAATTACGGTTCTGACAGGACATTCTCAATCACTCCTGCTACAGGATATTACATAAGTGACGTTGAAGTGGACAATGAATCGGTAGGCGGGGTCTCATCATATACTTTTGAAGATGTGGTCTCTAACCATTCGATCTCTGCGAAATTTTCAATACTCAGATACACAATAACCGCATCTTCGGGTACAGGCGGCTCTGTAACTCCTGCCGGAACATCTGCCTTCAATTACGGAACAAATATTACATATAATATTACTCCGGCGACAGGTTACAGGATCACAGACGTTAAGATTGATGATGTATCTGTTGGGGTAATCTCATCATACACTTTTTCAAATCTTTCTTCAAACCATACTGTTTCAGCTTCTTTTGCAATTCTGACCTTCACCCTCAATTCAAGCGCGGGAAACGGAGGTTCTGTCTCCCCTCAGGGTGTTACAACAGTAAATTACGGGACGTGCCAGAAATATACTGTCACCCCTTCGACCGGGTATTATATTTCTGATGTGAAGGTCGACGACATTTCGGTCGGGCCGGTCAATGAGTACAATTTCACTAACATCACTGGAAATCATTCAATATCTGCTTCTTTCTCAATTAAAACCTTCGTCATGACCTCCTCATCAAATACAGGAGGTGTTGTAAGCCCCGCAGGAAATACAACGGTTAATTACGGCTCGGATCTCACTTACGATTTCACTCCTGATTACGGATTCAGGATTAAGGATGTCATTGTTGACAATGTCTCGAAAGGTAAGATAACGTCGTTCGTTTTTAAAGCCATAACCGACAATCACAGCATCTCGGTAGTTTATGAACCAATACCTGTTTACAGGATAACCGCCACAGCCGGGACGGGAGGTTCTATAACACCCGCGGGAACAACCGATATTTTTGAAGGATCTGACCTGACATTTTCGATAGTCCCTGATCCGGAGTATCGTATCCTTGCTGTTTCTGTTGACAACCTTTCTGCTGGGTCAGATCCGGAATACACATTTTCGGATATTACCGGAAATCATGTCATCACAGCGCGTTTCACCACCGATTCAGAGGTGAAGGCATATCCTAATCCTTTCAGGGATTTTTTCAATATAAAGATAGCTTCGCCCTTCGGTTACACATTTGATCTGGAAGTGATTGACAATGCAGGAAGGCTGGTCTATGCGCAGTACGGCATACCAGGTAACGATATAACGCCTGTTGTCATGCATAAGCCCGATGGCATTTACATGGCACGCATACTGCTCAATGGCAGAAAGATCGCCTCATTCAAGCTTCTGAAAGCTCAGAAATAACAGATTGGCAAAGATTTATATCAGAATTTATAGGCATTGTCGCCGATCAGCTTATCAGCTATCCTTCTTCTTGATTCCTTAACGTTAAGACCAATGACATGTGAGAGTTTCTCAGATGCAGTTATCAGTTTAGGAGCAATCTCTTCACCGGCAAATGAAAAGATGGCATCTGCGGCGGATTTTCTGACAATCCAGGCTGTATCATAAATATTGACATCGAGGATATCCCTGTAAACCTGTGAAGTTCCCTTCATGGCTTCCAGTTTTTCTACCCTGAGGACAAGTGATTCTGAAAGATATGTTTCCATCATCATTTCGGTGATGTTGTTCATCACTTCCTGTTCATTTACGAGGTTCTTACCGAACTCCTTCATAGCACCATGCATGCAAATAAGAATGAGTTTCTTAAAATTCCTGAGATATCTTCTTTTCTCTTCAAAATATGTCTCGCCGTCCTTCTTGCCTTCATCAATTGTATCAAGGTTGCTGAAGAGTTTCTCTGCCTTGCCGAAAAGGTCAAATTCGCCTTTCATTGCCCTTTTCATTGCGGTGTCGGAGACAAGGAGACGGTTAATTTCGTTTGTTCCCTCGAAGATCCTGTTTATTCTTGAATCGCGGTAGCCCCGTTCGACATCCATCTCGGCTGAATATCCCATGCCTCCGTGAATCTGGACTGCCTCATCAGCAACATAATCGAGCATTTCGGAGCCCACAACCTTGAGTATTGCAGCTTCAACGGCATAATGGCTTATTGCCTCTATTGCCGCACGTCCTTTGTCGCCGCATTCCGATTTGAGCTTTTCCATCATTCTGTCGATATCGCTGCTCACCCTGTAGACGGCCGATTCAGAGGCAAAAAGACGTATTACCTGCTCTGCAAGCTTATATTTAATCGCTCCGAATGTTGAAATAACGACGCCAAACTGTTTGCGTTCATTGGCATATTTCACGGAATCGTTAATTGCTTTTTTTGCTGCTCCGATAACGTTGGCACCAAGCTTCAGCCTGCCCATGTGAAGTATGCTGAGGGCTATGCGGAATCCTTCTCCCCTCCTGCCAAGGAGGTTCTCAACAGGAACTTTTACGTCATTGAAATAGATCTGTGCCGTTGAAGAACCTTTAATACCCATTTTATGTTCATCCGGGCCAATTACTACGCCGGGGAAATTGCGCTCAACAATAAATGCACTCAGCACCCTGTCGTTGTCGATCTTGGCAAAAACCACCAGAGAGTCGGCAAAACCCGCATTTGTTATCCACATCTTCTGGCCGTTTATTATGTAATATTTCCCGTCTTCTGAAAGCTTTGCATTTGTTTTTCCCGAATTAGCATCGCTCCCTGCTCCGGGTTCTGTGAGGCAGTATGCACCTATGAGTTCGCCTGTGGCAAGTTTTGTGACATATCTCAGGCGCTGGTCTTCGTTCCCGTAGTACATAATTGGAAGGGTACCAATGCCGCAATGTGCCATATAAGCTACTGAAAATGAATAACCGGCCCCTGTTGTTTCAGCAACAAGCATCTGTGTGACGAATGATTGTCCGAAGCCGCCGTACTCTTCAGGAATTGATATTCCCATCAGTCCGAGCTCTCCTGATTTTTTAAGCAGTGATTTCATAAGCTCCCTGTCGCCTTTCTCGACAGCAGCCAGATTGGGATACACTTCAGCATCAAGAAAATCCTTGCATGTCTGGGCAATCATACGCTGTTCCTCATTGAATTCCTCAGGGATAAAAGTGTCACTTGCAACAGTTTCACAAACAAGGAATTCTCCGCTTTTCAAGAGTTTTCTGGTTTCCATATTTCAGTATTGTGGTGTTTTTAGATTTTTTACTCCATAGCCTGAACGACAAGTTCAGCTATATCAAAATTCTTTATTTCGTCCTCACGGTTTTTATATTTCAAACCATCAGTGATCATTGTCATGCAAAAAGGGCATGCAGTTGCAACAAATTGTGCGTCAGTGGAAAGGGCCTCTTCGGTCCTTTCAATGAAAATTTCCTTGTTGCCCTTTTCTGCCTCCTTGAACATCTGGGCGCCACCTGCCCCGCAGCAGAGGGCAAAGCTTTTATGGCGTCTCATTTCAACATAATTTCCGGTTAAGGATTTTACTATTTCCCTGGGTTCGGCATAGATATCGTTTGCCCTCCCCAGATAACAGGGATCATGGAAAGTGATCTTTGCATTCTTAAGAGCTTTAGCGCTGAGTTTAAGTCTTCCTTCAGCCAGGTATTTCTGAATCAGCTGAAGATAATTGACTACTTCAAAACTGCCACCCAGGTCGGGATACTCATTTTTAAAGATGTTGAAGCAGTGAGGGCAGGCAGTTATGATCTTATTAATTCCATATGCTCTCAGGGTCTCAATAACCTGCAATGCCTGCATCTGGAACAGCATTTCATTTCCGGCCCTGCGTGCCGGATCACCTGTACAGGTTTCCTCACTTCCAAGAACGGCATAGCTAATGTTCAGTTTTTCAAGTATGGTGGCAAAGGCTTTTACCACCTTTTTGTATCTGTCGTCGAAGGCGCCGGCGCAGCCTACCCAGAACAGGTACTCAGGCATTTTGCCCTCAGCAGCCAGCTCCGACATGACGGGCACTTTAAATGAAAGGTCTTTTGCCCAGTTGAGCCTGTCTTCAGCCGCATACTGCCACGGGGCTCCATTATTTTCGATATTGTTGAAGACACTTTTCAGTTCCCCGGGCGCAGACGCCTCTTCGAGGACAAGGTATCTTCGCATGTCGACAATCAGAGAAGGCTGGTTTATGTTGACAGGACATTCTTTGGCACACGCATTGCATGTGGTACAGGCCCAAAGTTCTTCTTCAGTGATGAAATCCCTGAGAAGGGACCTGTTATCATTAAAATCGCGCCCGTATTTTATCATAAGAGGCCCCTTTTCCTTCATCCTGGCCCGAAGGTCCATCATTATCTTCCTCGGTGACAATTTCTTCCCGGTAATATTTGCCGGGCACACCGAGGTACATCTGCCGCATTCGGTACAGGAAAGAGAATCGAAGTAATTCTTCCAGGTGGCATCTTCTGCATCCTTTATCCCAAACCTTTCCGGTGGTGTATCAGCCGGTGCTGCGGAGAATGCGGTTTCGGGATTCATCATCAGCCTTACCTCCCTGGTAATATTTTCCATATTTGTCAGTTTGCCGAGAGGTTCAAGCCTGGATAGGAAGACATTCGGAACCGACATAAAAACATGAAAGTGTTTTGAATAAGGGAGATAGTTGGCGAAAATAAAAATAAGGAGAATATGGGTCCACCATGAAATGTCATGGACCAGCCGGAAGTTCTCAGCAGAAGCTCCGGGAAACAGCCCTGCAACAAAGGTTCCTACCGGATAAACTCCGTGGATCTCATCCCCTACCCTTACAGCATAACCTGAATAACCGGCATTCATTCCAATAAGGGATATCATCAGAAGAAGTATAAGGGAAAGGGCCGTGTTTGCATCCATATGGGATTTCCGCTTCATTTCTGTTCCTTCGAATCTCCTGACATGGAAGAAAAGGCGTCGTGAAAGGAATATCAGAATTGATATTGATACAAGAACTGCAAAAACATCTCCCGAAGCAATCATAAAATTGTAGAATAGTCCCATGAAATGCAGGGCTCTTTCAGAACCTGTAAGCCCGTCGATCACCATTTCAATGCTTCCGAACAGTATTATGCAGAATCCCCAGAATACCAGAGCATGAAAGAAGCCTATAACCGGCCTGCGGAAAATTTTAGTCTGGCCGAATGCAACTTTAAGAGTGAGGGCGAAACGTTTCCCGAAATCCCTGAGAGGAAAGGCAGGCCTTGTAAATTTAAAATATTTTATAAGCCTGCTCAGGGTCCATGAAAATACTCCCAGTGTAATAATAAAAACTGCTGTGAAAATAAGCTGCCGGGTCATTGTCGGATAACTTCTATTTCTTTAGTTCTTTAACAGCATCAACAAGTTTAGGCAATATTTTAAGTGCGTCGCCGACGATTCCGTATTGGGCTGCTTCGAATATCGGGGCATCCTTGTCATTGTTAATGGCCACAATATATTTTGATGAGCTGACGCCTGCAAGATGCTGGGTAGCCCCTGAAATGCCAACGGCTATATAAAGGTTTGGAGCAATCATTTTGCCTGTCTGACCCGTATGTTCCTCATGAGGTCTCCAGCCTTCATCTGAAACAGGTCTTGAGCATGCAGTGGCTGCATTCAATAAAGAAGCGAGTTCAGTCAGAGGTCCCCAGTTATCCGGAGATTTCATCCCTCTTCCGCCTGAAACAACTATATCAGCATCTGTAAGCAATATTTTCCCTGTCTGCCGTACCCTGTCGGTGACTGTTGTTCTGACAATTGAACCGTCGATGCTGACCTGTATTGTTTCAGGAACTGCGCCGGTGGGCTTTTCGGTCATATCGAATGAATTCTGCGCAAGCGTAAGGATCTTCACATCTGAGTTAATAACCATGTGTGCAAAAGCATTTCCTGAATAAGTCCTTTTATAAACTTTAAAAGGATCTGTTGACATGGGTAATTTGCTCACGCCTGCGGCGATCCCTGCTTTTAACCTGACAGAGAGCCTTGGGGCAAGGGCCTTGCCTGTTATGTTGTTTGAAAAAATTATGACCTTCGATCCTTCAGCTCCGGCAATATCGGCAATAATTCCTGTATAAACCTGGCTGTCAAACACCGTGAGCTCATTGTTTACAGCATTTATTATCCTGTCGGCACCCCAGTTTCCCAGCTTAGCAAGTTCTTCCTTTTCAACTTTCCCTATTGAGAGTGCTGTGACTTTGGTATTCATCATCGCTGCAACCGCGGATGCATATGAGACAAGTTCAAACGACTGTTTCTTGAATAAACCGTCCCAGTTTTCGGCATATACTAATACTGACATATTTATTCTTTTTTCATGTTGTTACTAAAGGACTTTTGCTTCATTCTGAAGAAGATCAATAAGCTGAGCCGGATTATCAGGATCGATAAACCTGCAGGCAGCCCTTGGAGAAGGCTTTTCGAAACCCGCCACAGTGGTCAGTGAATCAGCAGCTACAGGTTCAAAAACCCTTACAGGTTTAGTTCTTGCCGTCATGATGCCACGCATGGAAGCAATTCTGGGTTCTTTGGCAATACCTTTCTGAACTATTGCAACAAAGGGGGAAGTGACTCTTACTGTTTCCCTGCCCCCGTCAATTTCGCGTGTAAGGAGAGGAGAACCGCCTTCGAACTTAATGCCAGAAACAGATGATACAGAAGGGATGCCGAGGAATTCAGCAACCATCCCTCCTACTGCCGATCCATTGAAATCGCTTGATTCAATACCGCAGATTATCATATCAAATCCTTCCTTCCTGACGACCTCGGCAATCTGGAAGGCTGTATAATAGGCATCCGAAGCTGAGGCATTTATCCTTATCGCATCGTCGGCGCCAATGGCAAGCGCTTTTCTGATCGTAGGCTCGGAAGATGCAGGCCCGACGTGTGCTACAGTAACTGATCTGACACCGTTTGTCTGATCATCCTTTAATTCGAGCGCACGTGTAAGCGACAGCTCATCCCAGGGATTTATCACCCATTGAATGCCTGTGGTGTCTATTGAGGTATTTCCGTCAGCAAATTTGATTTTAGTCGTTGTGTCAGGGACATTGCTGATACAAACCAATATTTTCATCTGTCAGAATGTTAGTTATTTGAATAAAAATATAATGGTGTCATAATCCATTTCCAGGTATTGAGAGGCGGCAAATATAATAATTAATGTATCATAAACAAATCAGAAAATACCTGAAATTTCACCGTATTCGAAACGACACTGCCATCTACTGTATTGATTATCTTTTTGTTCACAACGTTTATAAATTATCTTGCCGCAATCGTTCGAAATTTTTTCATCCCTTTAATCTTCAAAGAAATTGTTCACGACCGGATAACATACAATTATAAAACTTAAATTCGCCCCCCTAAACCGCGATCAGGAATGAAAAGCAATATCAGGATATATGGAGGGATTTTCCTTGCGATGATATTCTGGTCATTTTCATTCATCTGGTTTAAAATTGCAAATGAGACCTTCCGTCCGGTGGCAATTGTGTTTATGCGTCTTATCATAGCAATTGTCATCCTTTCCACCTATTTGTATTTAAAGAAAAAGTTCGTAAAGATCAGAAGGGAAGACCGCGGGCTGTTCCTTATGCTGGCTGTGTTTGAACCTTTTCTTTACTTCCTGGGTGAGAGTTTCGGTCTGACATATGTTTCGGCCACTGTAGGCTCTGTAATAATCTCCACAATCCCGGTAATTGCCACAATAGGTGCCTGGCTAATATTCAGGGAACGTCTCAGGTTAATCAACTATGCAGGTATTATTGTTTCATTCATAGGTGTTTTGATATTTGTTCTGAACAAGGCAGGCGGGCTGACCTTTAACGTCAAGGGACTTGCCCTTTTGTCGCTTGCGGTATTTTCGGCCACCGGGTACAATCTTACCCTGAGCCGCCTTGTCGGAAATTACGGACCCGTGTTCATTGTCAATGTCCAGAATATGATAGGTGCAGTATTATTCCTGCCCGTTTTCCTGATCTCTGAACTGAAATACTTTCCTTTCGGTACAGTTGAATTAAAATCATTTCTCCCGGTCATTGAGCTGGCATTTTTTGCCTCATGCGGAGCATTTATTCTTTTTGCATTTTCGATGCGTCACATGGGGGTGACAAAAGCTAATGTCTTTACAAATTTTATCCCTGTCTTCACGGCAGTATTCTCATTTTTCATACTGGGCGACAAGCTGACAGCACAGAACATTACAGGGATGATCATTGTCATTGCAGGTCTGATAATGTCGCAGATGAACGGGAGGGGGGTAAAAAGCAATGAAGCTTCAATACTTACAGGAAAAACTGCCTGAATTCAGACACTTCGCTGGTTGTTTCCCAAAAGAATGCCAGGCGCAACATTTTTCAAAAGTCATATATTTACAATTTAATTCTCCAATGCTCAGACGGAAATCACTGATAATAATCCTTCTGTTTGCCTCTGCCTCCCTTTTTTCCCAGACCGGAGGGAAAAACATTTACGAGTTTCTCAATCTCACTCATTCTGGCCGGATATCATCACTGGGAGGCTCCAATGTTTCATTGTCAGGCACCAGCCTCAATGCGGCCTGGCACAATCCTGCGCTTCTGAACAATGACATGGACGGGACACTTGCCCTGAATTATGTAAACTATTTTGCAGGTATAAACTACGGGATGGCAATGTATTCACATTCAATGAAAAACAGAAGCAACATTGCAGCCGGAATTACATATCTTAATTACGGAACATTCATCGGATCCGATCCCTCGGGTGTCATTACAGGCGAATTCAGGGCTTCTGAATCTGCATTGTCAGTAATTTATTCCTATTCTCCCGATTCGGCATTTTCGGCGGGGATTAATTTCAAACCAGTCATTTCCAGTCTTGAGAGTTACAATTCCCTGGGATTTGCATTTGACCTGGGAGTCTCATGGCGCAACAGGGCTGATTTTCTGTCGGCAGGCCTGGTATTAAGGAACGTTGGTTATCAGCTCACTAAATACGCGGGGGAAGAGAGGGGTAAATTACCTTTTGAAATACAGGCCGGAATAACCGTGAAGCCCGAGCACGCTCCATTCAGATTCTCCCTTACTCTTCGCCACCTTGAAAAATATGATCTGACTCACATGTATACAGATGAAGACAACTCTAAAAATGAGTTCCTGGATAATCTTATGAGGCATATAATTGTGGGAGCAGAAATATTGCCCCACAAAAACTTTTACATCAGTGCCGGTTACAATCATCAGCGCAGAAGCGAACTTGCAACCGTATCAAAAATGGCCGGCACAGGATTCTCGTGGGGGTTCGGAATCAACACTTCCTTCCTTAGCATTGAATTCGGCAGGGCATCCTTTCACCTGGCGGGAACATCAACACATTTTTCGGTTCTTTTGAAGCCAGGTTCCGTGTTCAGTAAAATGCGGAGCTGATACATTTATTGATTTTGCCTGATTATTTTCTCATCTTTGTCATGACCTAAAATAAGCAATGACCAGAAAACTCATTATAGCCATCGACGGGTATTCATCCTGCGGCAAAAGCACTTTCGCAAAGGCAATTGCCAGGGAGCTTGACTATATATACATTGACAGCGGTGCCATGTACAGGGCTGTCACTCTTTACTGCCTGAGGAAGGGATATGCCGGCAGGGAAGAGTTAAAAACAGCGAATATCCTCAACGACATAAAGATCATAGACATTAGTTTTGTTTACAATCCCGATATATCGGAATATGAGACCTATCTGAATTCGGAAAATGTTGAAAAGGAAATCAGGGGTATCGAGGTTTCGTCGCATGTAAGCCGTATTAGCCAGATCCCCGAAGTCCGCGACAGGATGGTGGAACTCCAGAGACAGATAGGGGTTTTCAAGGGGATAGTCATGGATGGCAGGGACATAGGAACCGTGGTTTTCCCAGATGCTGATCTAAAGATTTTCATGACGGCATCTGTTGACATCAGGGCAAAAAGAAGGTTTGATGAGCTGAGAGCAAAGAATATCCATGTCGATTTTGAAGAAATCAGGAATAATATCATTGCCCGAGACATTGCTGACGAAAACCGGGATATGAGTCCACTCAGGAAAGCGCCCGATGCCATTGTCCTCGATAACAGCAGGATGACGGTTTCACAGCAGATGGACTGGGTTATGGATATAATAAGAGCCTTAACCGATGGTAATTGAAGTTGACAGGAATTCAGGATTCTGCTTTGGCGTCAGGAATGCAGTGGAGATTGCTGAAAAAGCTCTTCTGAGCGGAGAAAAAATATATTCGCTTGGTTCCATTGTTCACAACGACATGGAAGTTAAACGCCTTTATTCATTAGGCCTTGCCACCATTGATCACAGGCAATTCAGAGAGCTCCGCGACTGCAAGGTGCTTATCAGGGCACATGGAGAACCGCCGGAAACTTATCAGACAGCGAAAGAAAACAATATCACGATAATTGAGGCAACCTGTCCGATCGTAAAAAAGCTCCAGTCGGAAATCAGGGATAAATGGTCGAAATTAAAGAATATAAATGGCCAGGTGGTAATTTTCGGGAAACCCGGTCATGCCGAGGTAATAGGACTGATGGGGCAGACGGCTGATGAAGCCATACTGATTTCGGGGCCTGATGATATCGTGAAAATCGATCCAGAACGGCCTGTGGAGCTCTATTCCCAGACTACCATGGAACTGGAAGACTATAAAAAGGTCAGGGAACTTATTTACAATAAGATAAAAGAAAAGGGGAGGCTCGATCCTGATAAGGATTTTATCGCACACAGTACTGTATGCGGCCAGGTATCAAACAGGGAGCCACATCTAAGAAGATTTGCAGCCGAACATGAGATTATCATTTTTGTCAGCGGAAAAGAGAGCTCAAACGGGAAGATGCTGTATAGCGTCTGTAAAAATGTCAATCCCGAAACCTATTTCGTTTCTTCACCGGAGGAAATAAACAGCTCATGGTTCTCCGGGAAGAAGACTGCAGGTATATGTGGCGGCACATCAACGCCGAAATGGCTTCTTGATAAAATAAAGGACCATATCTCAAACATATAAAATGACTATCGGCAATGTTGAATAAAACAGGGATCACTTTCGCCAGTACCACCATCCCGACCTTCTCCCACAGGGGAAGGAGCCCATTGAAGCCGGAGGTATTTATTTATTTGAAGGAAATTATGCATGGAGTAAAAAGCGAAGCCTTTCCCCCCCGGGGAAACGTGAAAGGAGGGTAACAGACCTTAAGGAAACATATTGACAAACATAAATATAAGACTATAAATATAATAAAAGAACCAATTATTCATGTCTACTTGCATTAAACAATATGATAATGGAAAAATCTAAAGTATATTTCACAAATCTCAGGACCAAACCCTCAGCTAACCTTCTGAAAAAACTTGAAAATCTGGTAAACAAGGCAGGAATAGGCCAGATCGATTTTGAAAAGAAGTTGGTGGCTGTCAAAATACATTTCGGGGAGCCGGGAAACCTTGCATATCTCAGGCCAAACTATGCTGCACGGATAATCTCCCTGCTTAAATCAAAAGGAGCTGTTCCTTTCCTGACCGACTCAAACACTCTTTACAGCGGCAGAAGGTCAAATGCCCCGTCTCATCTCGAGGCAGCGTTTGAAAACGGCTACAATCCGCTTGCCACCGGATGTCCGGTTATCATTGCCGACGGGATCAGGGGAACCGAATACCGTGAGGTGGAGATCAACCTTGAATTATGCAAATCGGCAAAAATAGGTTCTGCCATTGCCGACGCTGATGTCATAATCTCAATGAATCATTTCAAGGGGCACGAACTTACCGGGTTTGGCGGGGCGTTAAAAAACCTGGGAATGGGAAGCGCCTCTGTCGGAGGGAAGCTTTTTCTTCATTCAGGATCGTCACCCCATATTTATGAAAAGAACTGCACCGGCTGCAGGGTCTGTGAGAAATATTGCGCTCATGACGCGGTAAAAGTAGGCAGGGATAAAATCGCACATATCGATTACGAAAAGTGCGTGGGATGCGGTCAGTGCGTTGCCGTATGCCAGTATGACTCGGCAAGAGTCACATGGCAGAATTCTTCTGAAACCGTCTGCAAAAGGATAACCGAATATGCTTACGCAGTTGTAAAAGACAAGCCATCATTCCATATCAGTTTCATACTTGATGTCTCTCCCAACTGCGACTGCTGGGATGTCAATGATTATCCCATGGTTCCCGATATCGGGTTTGCGGCTTCATTCGATCCTGTTGCCCTCGACAAGGCCTGCGCAGATCTTGTTATGAATGCCCCTGCCCTCCCGGGCAGCATCGTCTGTGAAGAAAATAACAATTTCGACATGCGCGGAAAGGACAAGTTCCAACACGCCCATCCCGATACCCACTGGCAGTCAGGCATAGAACATGGCGTAAAAACAGGGCTCGGCAACAGTGAATATGAACTTGTCACTGTATGATAACTGCAACTTTCGATGCCCTTTTGAGATATTTTGGTAATTTTGCCTCAATTAATAAAACCTGATGAATCCCAAGACAAAAATTGCAAGACTCTCGGTAGCATCAAATTCGCTTCTCATTGTTATGAAACTGATCGTTGGGATAATCAGCGGCTCAGTCAGTATCATTTCCGAAGCAATCCATTCATCAATGGATCTTATTGCTGCAATAATCGCTTTTTTTGCTGTCAGGGTGTCTGACACCCCTCCTGATGAAAAACATCCTTACGGACATGGAAAAATTGAGAACATTTCAGGAGTAATAGAAGGCGTACTGATACTTGTCGCTGCGGCCCTGATCATTGCTGAAGCGGTAAAAAAGCTGACGGGAGGATCCTTTGAGCTCGAATCGGTTGGTATAGGAGCAGCTGTAATGTTCGTTTCCGCCGTTGTCAATACAATCGTTTCGAGGAAATTGTATAAAGTAGCCAGGGAAACCAATTCAGTTGCCCTTGAGGCTGATGCCCTGCATCTTAAAACTGATGTTTATACATCCCTGGGAGTTGCGGCAGGACTGGGACTTATTCTGCTGACCGGGATTAAATGGCTTGATCCGGTTATAGCGATCGTGGTTGCTCTTTTTATTATAAAAGAATCGATGATCCTTCTCAGCAAAGCTTTTTTCCCTCTTCTCGACACTTCATGGGGTAAGGAGGAAATACGTGAACTTGAGAACAATCTCGACAGGATGAGGGTAAATTATCACGACCTCAGGACTCGTCTGGCCGGCAATTACAGATTCATTGATATTCATATTGAGATACCTGAAAACGAATCAGTGGGCAATGCACACATCTACTGCGATAAGATAGAGGATGAGCTTAAAAGCATTTATGAAAATCTCACTGTAAGCATCCATGTAGAACCCGGCGACAAGGAAAACAATTAAGAAAGCTTCATTTCAAATATTTCAGCCTCAGGCTGTTGCTTACCACACTTATGCTGCTTAACGCCATGGCCGCGCCGGCAATCATCGGATTGAGAAGAAAACCGTTTAAAGGATATAATACTCCTGCAGCTATGGGTATTCCTATGATATTGTAGATAAACGCCCAGAAAAGATTCTGCCTGATGGTACTGACTGTATTCCTGCTTAACCTTATGGCAGCTGGGATTGCAGACAGATCATTGCTTACAATTGTCATCTTTGCTGCATCAATTGCTATGTCGGAGCCTTTTCCCATCGCTATGCTTATATCAGCCTTTGCAAGAGCCTGACTGTCGTTTATTCCGTCACCGACCATTCCCACTATCTTTTTTTCTTTCTGCAGAGCCTCAACATAAGCTGCCTTTGCTGAAGGAAGCATCAGGGCCTCAAAACTGTCTATCCCTGATCTTTTTGCAACAGCTGCAGCGGTTTTCCAGTTGTCTCCTGTAATCATCCTGACATCGATGCCAAGTTCCATGATCTGAGCAACGGCAGCGGAAGATGTCTCCCGAAGCCTGTCGTATACCGATAATACTGCAAGCACCTCATTCTGATCGGCAAAGAAAACAACCGAAAGAGCCTCTTCCTCCCATTGATCTGCAAGAGTCTCAAGCTCTTTGACAATTGAAATGCGGTTCTCTGCGATAAGCCGTGATCCACCTGCGTAAAACTTCCTGCCGTTATAAAAACCTTCAATTCCCAGGCCCGTAAGGCTCTTAACATTGTCAAGCTGCACATCGGGGATGCTGTTCTTAAAATGTCGTACGACGGCTTCAGCAAGCGGATGCTCAGAAAGACTTTCAAGCCCTGACAGAACTTTTTCCAGTTCAGCCTTATCCTCCGGAGATCTCCATTCTATTTTTTCCACGGAAGGTTTACCCTGTGTAAGGGTTCCTGTTTTGTCAAGGATAAGAGTGTTCATCCTGCAGGCAAGTTCAAGGGATTCAGCATCGCGTATAAGTATGTTGTTTTCAGCACCTTTGCCGATTCCAACCATTATCGCGGTCGGAGTGGCCAGGCCCAGTGCACAGGGACATGCAATGACAAGGACCGTTATCATCGACAGAAGCCCCTGGACAAATCCGTTCTCTCCTCCAAAGGCCGACCAAACGGAAAGTGTGATAAGGGATATCACAACGACCACAGGCACAAATATCCCGGCAATCCTGTCAGCAAGCCTCTGAACCGGGGCCCTGCTTCCCTGTGCTTCTTTAACATATTGAATAATACTGTTCAGAAGTGTATCGTTCCCGACTTTCTCAGCAATAAACTGAAATGTGCCTTTCTGATTTACAGTACCGGCAAATACCTTTGAACCGGTTTCCTTTATAACGGCAACCGGTTCGCCGGTAATCATGCTTTCATCAACATAACTGCTTCCTGTAGTTACTTTCCCATCTACAGGAATTTTTTCTCCGGGTCTTACAAGAATGATATCCCCCTGTTTAACTTTGGAAATGAGAAATTCCCTTATTTCTCCCGAGGGGAGAACCTTAAACACGGTCCTGGGCTGCAGTCCCATCAGCTTTTTGATCGACGAAGATGTATTTGCCCTGGCCTTCTCTTCGAGGAACCTGCCAAGAAGTACAAGTGCAATCACAACCCCAGAAGCTTCAAAGTAAACATGAGCATGCAGGCCTCTGCTGTGCCAGAAATCAGGTAATAGTGTATTGAATACACTGAATAAATAGGCAATACCCGTGCTTAAGGAAACAAGTGTATCCATTGATACGGTTCCATGCAGGATCTGCTTCGATGCATTTATGAAAAACGATCTTCCGAACCAGAATACTATTGGTGTTGCAAGCGCCCACATTATATAAGGAGCATAAGGGATGTCCATGAACAACATGCTTATCAACGCCAGGGGCGCTGCAAGGATGACCGACCAGACAGTCCTCCTTTTCATCGACCTGTATCTTTTCAGCTGAAGGTTCTCAAGTTCTTCCCTGGCATCTTCGGATTCATCGATGATAAGGTCATAACCTATCGAGGCAACTGCATCCTTAAGGTCGTGAGGTTTAATAACCTGCGGGTCGAATTTCACTGAAACGCTCTCGGTTGCCAGGTTTACGGAAGCGCTCAGAATACCGTTTTGCCTGCTGAGCCTGGTCTGGATATTCGCCGCGCAGGAGGCGCATGACATGCCTGTTACCGGAAATTGTCTGGTTACAATCATATCCGGTTTTCCCCCTTCCCTATTGCCTTTATCTTTATTCTCAGTCATAGACATCTGTTAAAAAGCCCTGTTAACCCTGTATAACATTTATAAACCTGTATAACATTTATAAAACGGAATTGTTCCGTAAGGTTTGCTTAAAGAGATATCAGTGCCAGTCTGGCATCCCGGGAAAGATGTTGCGAAGTCAATATCTGCTATAGACAAGCCTGCTGGATAAAGGCCCTCTGACTATCATTCCGCAAGATCTCCGGCCGTGCAAGACAGGAATTTTTATCCCCCTCAGCTGCAAAACCGAAATACTGGCTCAATGCAGGAGGTGTTTCACCGATATATTCTGAGGCAAAAAGAGTGTCCTCCGATCCCGAATCCGGAAAATCATTCTGACCTGCAAGAATATATCTTCCACTTATGTTGTAAGTGTATTTCATGACAACCTTTGCTGCGGCTGAAGCACCGGGAGTTACCGGCTCGTGTGAAAACGCCGCCATTGAGATCAGAAATGCAGCAACAACATTTAATAATTTTTTCACAGCGATAAATATTGAATTTTTCAAAGTTTAGTGTACGGAAGAAATTTCAACTGTCTGACTGAATATATGTCGCCGGGCTTTATTAAATCACCATGAACAAAACTGGAAAAAGGATGAAATTTCATGATAAAGATATAAAACGAGGAAATTACATATTCAGCCTGACCTGAATTAACATCTGATTTTCAATTTGTTTATTAAAACAGGGTTTGTTTTCACGGGGCATTATAAACTTTTTTCAAAAATAAACACGCATTCAGGTTACAAGGAAG
>Ga0208695_1000082_pt1 | contig 134462 bp, 117 predicted proteins | sample AD_UKC111_MetaG_FD_184449 | JGI IMG/M metagenome (GOLD analysis project Ga0208695, IMG submission 184449) | Active sludge microbial communities of municipal wastewater-treating anaerobic digesters from Hong Kong - AD_UKC111_MetaG (SPAdes)... | ecosystem: Engineered > Bioreactor > Anaerobic >... | reverse complement strand
AACAAGAATGTTCTTCCAGCGAATTTCTTACATTCTTCACAGGCATCTTGGCATGTGAGGATTTGAACTGCCTTTACAACGTCTGAATTAGCCTTGTAATTGCTAAGCGATTTCTTGTGTAATGAGTAATTCATTAGCATGTTAACAAGAGCTTTATTTTCAAATCTCTCAGATAAATCCCCCCATTCTTTTGGGATTTTTGCTCTTTTACCCCACAAAAAGGCACTACCAACTAGGACTTTTAATTTGTCTACCTTTTCTTTTGAAATACTGTGTAGGAACTCAGGGTAACTATCAAACAATTCTACTAAAGCAGGAAGATAGTCTTTTACCTTTTGACCTAACATGTTTCTGTGTGATTCATTCTTAGCCTCGTAATTTAGCATTGTCTTTATTGCTAATTCAAAGTTTCTTTTTTCTAGTGCCTGAATAACTCTCTCCTCTGCGATTCTTCTTTCATCAGAAATCCCTTTCATTTTGTATTCTCCTTTCTAGGTGAAATACATTTACAGCTATTATATAGAAAAGCGAAAAATCCGATTATGAATCAAAAATGGATTTATAGCTTGTCTGTAAATCACTCTTAGTCTGTTTCAGGTATCTTGATAGAACCTGTAAACTGGTATGACCCATTAGCTTAGAAATGGTGTACACGTCTACACCTCTCCTCAATTGCTCAATAGCGAAGGTTCTTCTAAAGTTATGAATTCCTTGTTCTGGAATACCTGCAATTACTGACAATCGCCTTATAACCTCTCTCAATCCCCCATATTTCAATCTTTCTCCATCCTTATTGATAAACAATACCCCTGTGTCTCTTTTGAGGCTCTTGATGTACTTCCTAAGTTGTCTTCTAGCACTATTCCCCATAAACACACTGCGCGGTTTTCTTCCCTTACCTTGTCTAATCAGAATCGATGAATCTGTGAAATCAATATCCTCAATATTGATTGAGAGTAATTCTTGTGCTCTTACCCCTGTTTCAAGTAATAACAATAGAATGGTTCTGTTTCTTTGACCCATAAAGGAATACTTGTCACAGGCGTCAATTAGCTTAGTCACAGCTTCAATACTGATACCCTCAATCGGCTCTATTTCAACTTTTGGAGATTTCACTTTGTTTATGGGGTTCTTCCAGGATTCGGGTTCGTGCTCATTACTGTAGAAATTCAGAAAGGCACGAATAGACCTGTAATAGGTGTGTACCCCACCCCCTGTGTGTCCTGTTTCCTGCAAATCCAGAATAAACAGCCTTATCAAATCAGGCGTGATATTTAGGACTTGATTTACTCCATTCAACCTGCAAAATTGCTCAAAGGCTAATAGCTTCTCTTTATAAAACTGGATTGATTTCTTACTCAAATTCTGTGACTTTCTGTCTGTAAGAAACTCAAAAATCGACATTTGCAGGTCTGATAGTCCGTTGGTTGTGATTTGCAGTTCCATGATTTTTGTCTCCTTTTGGCATAGTAGGTATGGAGTAATGAGCCAAAAGAGAGACACAGGGCTTATATTTGGGGGTAAATTTCACCATCTGAATTTAAGGTTCAGACGCAACGGACTTAAAATCCGTCGATGGTGACATCGTGAGGGTTCGACCCCCTCTCGCCCCACAAGTATGTTGAAAGCCATACGGCGACGGGGGCAGGCCCCCTCTCGCCCCACAGTCTTAGCCTTTAGCAGCCAGCAATTGGCTTTTATCCCACGAGTATCAACACGCATCCGATAAATAATCGAATTATTGCATCTCAAATATTATCCACCAATCTGCTCGTTTTTCTCTTTCGTTTTCTCCTTGCCAAGTTGAGTTGTCTGACAGATAATAAAGTAGATTATTTCCCACATTACCCTATAAAGGAGAAGTAGCGATGTGTGCATTAACCCGGCGTCCGTTCACGGCAACCCCGCTGAAATTGCGCAAGCCAGTTCCGCCCGATATTGAAATCGCGCAGGAATCGGATATTAAACTAATCTCGCAAATCACCGAGGAATTAGGCCTTCTCCCGGATGAAATTGAATTTTACGGCCCTTATAAGGCAAAAGTTAAATTAGAGGTATTGGACCGCTTGAAGGATATCCCTAACGGCAAATATATCGACGTGACCGCCATTACACCAACGCCACTCGGTGAAGGCAAGACGACCACCACCGTTGGCCTCAGCCAGGCACTCGGTGCGTTGTTGAATTACCGGGTGATGACTTGCATCCGCCAGCCCAGCCAGGGCCCCACCTTTGGCATTAAGGGCGGCGCGGCTGGCGGCGGGTACAGCCAGGTGATCCCGATGGAGGAGTTCAACCTCCACCTGACTGGCGATATTCACGCTATCACCGCGGCCAACAACCTGGTGGCGGCTGCCATCGATGCGCGCATGCTGCATGAATCTGAAGCAACCGATGAGCAACTCTTCAACCGCTTGATCCCGGTTGGCAAAGATGGCAAGCGGCATTTCTCGCGCTTGATGTTGGAGCGTGTACGCAAGCTGGGCTTTGCGACCGATAATCCGGATGATTTGACTCCCGAGCAGCGTAAACAGCTTTGCCGCCTGGATATTGATCCCGATACCATCACCTGGCGGCGCACCATCGACACCAGTGACCGCTTCCTGCGCGGCATCACGATTGGCCAGGGGCCGGAGGAAGCCGGTCATGAACGTCAGACGGGTTTTGACATCACCGTGGCAAGCGAAATCATGGCCATCCTTGCGCTGACCACCAGCCTAAAGGACATGCGTGAACGCTTTGGGCGGATTGTCATTGGCTTGAGTAAGAGCGGTGAGGCCATCACCTGCAGTGACCTGGGCGTTTCGGGTGCCATGACGGTGCTGATGCGCGACGCGATCAAACCCAATCTGATGCAGACGTTGGAAGGCACGCCGGTCTTTGTGCACGCTGGTCCGTTTGCCAATATTGCCCACGGCAACAGCTCCATCATTGCTGACCAAATCGCGCTCAAACTGGCTGATTTTGTGGTGACAGAATCCGGCTTCGGCGCGGATATGGGCATGGAGAAGTTCTTCGACATCAAGTGCCGTGCGTCGGGCCTGATCCCGAATGTGGTAGTGTTGGTGGCGACTGTCCGCGCATTGAAAATGCACGGCGGCGGCCCCAAGGTGGTGGCCGGCCGACCTCTGGATAAGGCCTATACTGAGGAGAATCTTGATTTGCTGCGCGCAGGCATTCCCAATATGGTGCATCACATTAAGTTGGCGCGCAAATATGGCGTGCCAGTGGTGGTGGCGGTAAATAAGTTCTTCACCGATACTGATCCTGAGTTGGAGATGGTGCGAAAAGCAGCCGTGGAAGAAGGCGGCGCATATGCCGCGGAAATCTGCGAGCATTGGGAAAAAGGCAGCGCTGGTGCGCTGGAGTTGGCCAAGAAAGTGGTCGAAGCTGCCAATCTCCCCAGCAATTTCCATTTCCTCTACCCATTGGAAATGTCAATTAAGGAAAAGATTGAGACAATCGCGCGAGAGGTGTACGGAGCGGACGGTGTGGACTATTCGCCGGAGGCAGAGGATCGCATCGCCGAATATACCCGGCTTGGCTTTGACAAGATTCCCATCTGCATGGCGAAAACGCATTTGAGCCTCAGCCATGACCCCAACCTGAAAGGTGTGCCCACCGGCTTCCGAATCCCGGTACGGGATATTCGGGCTTCGGTTGGGGCTGGCTTCCTCTACCCGCTGGTGGGAAAGATGTCCACCATGCCGGGGTTGCCCACTCGCCCGGCGTTCTACGATGTGGACCTGGACCTGGAAACGGGCCGGGTTGTTGGTCTGTTCTAGCACCGGTGATCAAGGTGGGACGGGGATTACCCGTCCCACTTTTGTTATGAGTATTCTTAATCAATCGCCATAAGTTGACAAAAACCCTCATAATTAGCGTATAATTTATATGTGACTCTCGGCATTATCTGTACATAGGAGGAGCGATGGATATTGTGGGCAAGGAAGCGATTTCGGTGGATGTTGGCCAGCGGCTACGTGCGCTGCGTGAGGAGCGCGGGGTATCTATGCGCTCATTGGCGCGGCGCAGCGGATTATCGGCGAATGCGTTGAGCATGATCGAGCGCAATCTCACCTCACCTTCGGTGAGCACGTTAAATAAATTGGCTGCAGCGATGGAAGTGCCTATCACTGCATTTTTCCGGCAGGAACCAGATCGCAGCAATATCGTTTTTCGGAAGGCATCTGAAAGAACGCGCGTGCCGTTTATGCGTGGAGTGTGGGAAGGGCTGGGCGGCGAATATTTTACGGGTCGAGTGGAGGCTTTTCTGCTCACGTTGGAAAATGGCGGCAGCAGCGGGCCGAGCGGCATGTTGCACACCGGGCACGAATTTGTCTTTTGTTTGCGCGGAACGCTGGAATACGAGATTGAGGCCCAGCGTTATACCTTGGAGGCAGGCGACAGTCTAATTTTTGCTGCACAATTGAACCATCGCTGGCGCAACCCGGGCCCCACCGTGGTCAATGCCATTATTCTGATTTCCGGGTTTGACGAAAGCGAACGTCCAGGCGAATTTCACCTCGCATCTGCAGGAAACGAAGAGCAATTCAACCCGGAAATATAGTCAAGCTGCGGCAGTATATTTTCCACTGCCGCGACTTGATGTATATGTATAGTAAAAGAAGAACGGTTCAGCAGGCTGCGTCTATAAATTCAGCCAGCGGGTTGCCAGGTTGGGCAGGTCGCGCAATGATCCAATGTGAACCTTGCACTGTGGCAGCGATTCGATGAACAATTTACCGTAACGCTTGGCCAGGATGCGCCGATCGAGGATTGCCACCACGCCGCGGTCCGACTGCGTGCGGATGAGGCGGCCAAAACCCTGGCGGAAGCGCAGGATCGCCTCTGGCAGGCTGTATTCGTTGAAGGGGTCTTCAAAAGTTTCTGACCGCGCAGCGATGATTGGATCCGATGGAACATCAAAAGGCAGTTTGACAATCACCAGCACCGAGAGCGCTTCGCCGGGAATATCCACGCCTTCCCAGAAGGCGCGTGTGCCCAGCAACACGGCGCGGTCGGTCTCGCGGAAAGTTTCCAGCAGGGTGTTGGTGGATGCACCTTCGCCCTGTTCGTAGAGTTGAATATCCTGATCAGCCAGGGCGGGACCTATGGCCTGTGCGGTGCGCTTGAGCTGCGCGTACGAAGTGAAGAGGGCGAGCAGCCGTCCGCCGGTGGATGTGGCCAATCGTATCAACGATTGCTCAACAGCACGTTGGTACGCGCCAGCGTCGGATGGTTCGGGAATGTCGTTGGCCAAAAAGAGCAAGGCTGCGCTTTCGTAATCAAACGGCGAACCAACCACCAGCTCATCCGCTTCATCGGCATTTAGCCGGCTGCGTAAATACTCGAATTCGTTGTTGGTGGTCAGCGTGGCCGAAGTGACGATGACGCTGGATTTTTCGTGCCACAGGTATTTTTCCATTAGGGGCCCAACGTGCAGCGGTGCCACCTGCAGGATGATGCGGCTGTTATTGGGTGGTACTTCGACCCAGTAGATGGAACCGGCATCCGGCGAGGCAATCATACTGCCCAGGTAGGCGTTGGCTTCGTTCAGCCGCCGTGCCAGCGTGCCCAGCACGCCAATGTTGTCTTCCAGTTCTTCGCTTTGTACATCCAGCTCGGAGAAGGATTGGATCATCTGATTGAGCAGATTGAGCAGCAACTTGAAGGTTTCTCCGGCGGTGTCCCACGCCATTTCGACCTCGCTCCAGGCAGGCAAGGTGCGAGTGGCAGCCTGGATGCGCACCTGCTGGCCGTAATTGCTGACCGGCTGGCCTTCACGCATCGACTCGAGGAACAGGTCGATTGCCTGAAATAATTGGCCCAGGTCATGCTCGAGGCGAAAAGCGAGGTCGGTGAGGCGCTGGACGGCCTGGTTCAGGGCAGCAAAATCGGAAGGCCGCAGCAGGTTGCGCGTCAGGGTCAGCAGGCGGCCGAGTGAACCGGAGGTCGTGCCGCCCATTTCGCGCAGCAGGCGCTGCAAATCGCCCTGGCTGACGCGGTAACTGAGCGCCGAGGTGGTGGCGGATTCCAGATGGTGGCCTTCGTCGACAATCAGGTAGTTGTATTCTGGCAGAACGCGGCTGCCTGTGACCACATCAGACAGCAGAAGGGCGTGATTCACCACCAGCAAATGGGCACTTTGCGCCGCCTGGCGGGCCATGAAGAAGGGGCAGGCGCCGCCGGTCCGGCTCATGCAGACCTCGGCTTTGCAACCCTCGTCCTCGGCAGAAATGCGCGTCCAGATATCGCGTTCCACCGGGCCGTTGAGGTTGATCTCGTTCCGGTCTCCCTGGCCGCCTTCATTCAGCCAAACCAGCACCTTGGCCAGAACACGCATTTCTTCCGCGCTTTCAGGGCCGCGCTGGCGCAGCGTTTCCAGACGGCGCGGGCACAGGTAATTGGAGCGGCCTTTTAACACCGCTGCTCGTAAATCGATGTCCAATGCCGCGCGCAGATCCGGGATGTCTTTCTTGATCAATTGGTCCTGCAGCGTGATGGTGTTGGTGGAAATGACCACGCGGGTATTGTTCTGGTAAGCCCAAAGCGCTGCTGGAACAAGGTATGCAAAGGACTTGCCGGTGCCGGTGCCGGCTTCTACCATCAGGTGATAACCCTCGGAGAGCGCCCGGGCTACCGAGCGGGTCATTTCCACCTGTTGCGGGCGGTATTCAAAACTTTTGAAATAACGTGAGAAAACGCCGCCGTGTTCGAGAATGGCCGCGACTTCATCCGGGTCGAGCGGGGTAGGTGTGGCAGCAGGCGTCAGCGGCGGCGCAAGCAGTTCCCCATCTCCATGGAATAACGCACCATAATCGCTGGTACCGCCTCGGCGGGCCGGGATGGGTTGGCGGACGCGCGCGCGCAGGATTTGCTGGAACAGCCAGCCCGCACCCCATTCGAGCGGCTCAGACAGGCGCACGAATTCGGCCAGCAATTCGATCGGCAGCGCCAGGGTTTTATCGTACAGGCGTGAGAAGACGGCGTGCGTCAGGCGGGCATCGTCCAAGGCGCGGTGCGAGTTTGGTATGAGGATGCCCATTTGCTGTCCCAGCGTGCCCAGGTTATAGCGGCTGGAGGTGGGCAGCAGCACGGAGGCCAGTTCGTATGTGTCAACGACTTCGTTCAGCTTGAGGATATTAAAACGCTGGAGGAAGGAAAGATCGAAGCCGATGTTGTGGCCGACAACGGGCGCCGTGCCAACGAAATCGGCCAGGTCGTTCAGGATAGCGCGCATAGGCGGCGCATTACGCACCATCTCATTGGTGATCCCGGTAAGCTGGGTGATCATCGGCGGGATCGGTCGCCCTGGATTAATCAGGGAAGACCATTCAGCCTCTACCCGATGTCCGTTAAAGCGCACCGCTGCAACTTCAATGATGGCGTCGGCCTGGGAATCCAGGCCGGTGGTTTCAATATCAATGGCGACAAGTGAGGGCATGCACTGGATTATACCATCCAGTATGCCCGCCGCCCGGTATCAGCCCGGGATCAAGCCATTTGGAGACAGCGCCTGTCCGGAGGAGAAAGTGCAAATTTCTTCGCACACCGCTGCCAAATCAGCGGTGCTCATCTCGGGTCGGATAGGCAGGCTGAGGACTTCCCGGGCTGCGCATTCACTCGCAGGCAGACCGTCTGGCGGGAGCCGCAGGTCACGGTATGCTGGTTGAAGATGGATCGGCACCGGGTAATGCACTTGCGTTTGAATGCCCCGCGCAGCCAGGTGCGAACGCAGCTCATCGCGATGCGCATGGCGGATGACATATTGGTGGTAAACATGGCGCGAACCCACCGGCTCAGCCGGAAGGACCACGCCGCACCCGGCCAACCTGTTTGAATAAAGCGCTGCCAGGGCGCGTCGGCGTTCAGTCCATTCCTCAAGGTGGCGCAATTTGACTCTTAAGACGGCGGCCTGAATTTCATCCATCCGCGAATTGATGCCCCTGATGTCGCTGCAATAGCGTTCGCGCCAGCCGTATTGTCGCAATTTGCGGACGCGTTCATCCAGTCTGGCGTCGTTGGTTAATACAGCGCCGCCATCGCCCATGGCACCAAGATTCTTGGTTGGATAGAAGCTGAAGGCGGCCAGGTGGCCCAGCGAACCGACCGGGTGTCCGTGATAGTGAGCTCCGTGTGCCTGGCTGCAATCCTCGATCACCCACAGGTTGCGCCTTTGCGCAATGTCCAGGATCGGTTCAAGATCGGCCGGGCATCCATAGAGATGAACCGGTAGGATGGCGCGGGTGCGCGGGCCAACGGCTGCCTCGATCTTTTCTGGATCGATGGTGAAGCTGCGTGGGTCGATATCCACCAGTACCGGGCTCGCGCCGCTGAGTTCGATCGCGGCAATGCAGGCCACGGCAGTATGCGCAACCGTGATCACTTCATCGCCGGGACCAATTTCACAGGCGCGCAAGGCCAGTTGGATGGCATCCGTCCCCGACCCAACGGCCGCGGCGTGTGCCACTCCGCAGTAGGTTGAAAATTCAGCCTCGAATTCCCCGGTCTCCGCGCCCAGCAGATATTGTCCTGAAGACAGAACACGTGCCACCGCCTCATCGATCTCGCTTTGAATAGCACGGTACTGGGCCTGTAGATCCACGGCTTTGATGGATTGCATCACCAGTAGTGCTCCTTGTACTGGCGGAAGAAGTCGATCGTGCGGGTCAACCCAGCAGTTAAGGAGACACGCGGTTGCCAGCCCAAATGTCGCTGGATTTTCGAGAAATTGGCCTGGTAGTCGCCGATATCAATCCGCCGGCGCTCTTCGGGAAATGGCGTTAGAATGCGGCTGCCGCCACCCGCCACCTCAATCATCCGGTCAGCGAGATCGATTAATCGCACGGTTTCGGATCCTCCGAGGTTATAGACCTGCCCGTTGGAAACCGGATTGGTAGCAGCCAGTAACATGGCTTCTATCACATCGTCCACGAAATTCGGGTCGCGGATTTGGGTTCCCTGGCCATATACCGGAATGGGTTTTCCTTCAATGACCCGGCGGATCCACAGGCCGATAAAATTTAAATGTCCATCCCGACAGCGCATGCGCGGCCCGTAAACGTTGGTCATGCGAAGACTGCACGTATTCAAGCCGAAGATGCGATGTGCCACGAGATGATACAATTCGCCGGCCCGTTTGGAAATGCCGTTATAGTCCACCGGGTCGATGGGGTGGCTTTCGTCGACGGGCAATTGGCGCACCTGGCCGTAGGATTGGCGTGTGCCGGCATAGATGATTTTGATGCCCGGATTGAATTTGCGGCAGGCTTCCACGATGCGTAACTGGCAGCGGGCGTTGATTTCGAGATCGGCAAGCGGGTCTTCCATACTCCCGGCGTGACTGGCCTGGCCGGCCAGGTTGAACAAAAAATCCTGCCCAACAATCATATTCTCGATCACCTGCGCTTCCCGCAGGTCGGCCACGTTCAAATCGACTCGATCGCCGATGCCATCCAGGTTGAAGGGGTTAGCTCCCATACTGCTGTCGCCCGAATCAACGATGCTGACCTGTGCACCCAGAGAGACCAGGCGGTGCGCCAGATTACTGCCGATAAACCCCATGCCCCCGGTGATCAGCGCACGTTTTTCTTTGAAGAGGTTGGTAAGTTCCATGGTGTGTTTTTCGTGAGTTTGTTTTTCAACTCCAGGTCGCGCCACAGGGTGAATAGATGGCGCGCTGTCCGCAAAAGCCGCCGCCAGTTGAAAAACTGGGAGATGCCATACTGGCGGTGGTAATGCGAGACTGGCACCTCGGCAAAATGATAGCCAGCGTTCTGGATTTTCCAGACCATCTCGACACAGATTGAACCGGTGTTGCTTTCAAGGTGGATGACATCAAAGATCGCGCGGCGCATCAAGCGGAAATCACAGTCCACATCCTTCAGCCGCAAGCCAAATGCAAACTTCACCATCCGGTTATAAATTTCGCCGAGGATGATGCGAATTAATGGGTCATTCCGGCTGGTTTTGTAACCGTTCACCACATCAACCGAATCTTGCAGGCCATTGACCAGCCGGTCCAATTCAAGCGGGTTATATTGCGCATCGCCATCCGTGTAAAAGATCCAATCCCGGGTGGCAGCCTCGAACGCACTCGTGAGCGCTGCCCCGTATCCGCAATTTTGCGCGTGTTGGATCACGCGTAATTCCGGCACCAACTGTGCGATTTCCGCCAGGACAGCAGCGGTATGATCGCGACTGCCGTCGTCCACGACAATGATTTCATAATCATCCGTGATTTGTCGCGCAGCGATTCGCGCAGTGAGCACCATGCTGGCAATGGTGCCGCCGTCGTTATAAGCCGGGAAGCAGATACTAAGGGAATTGATCCGGTTTTTGGCTTCAATGTTCATTAAAACCATCTTTTTGGGCAATCGCGACCACGCTCAGGCCAAAGGGAAGGCCCGGGCCGGTGGCGATGGGGGCTTCGGCCGAGAGGATGCGCGTGAGCAGCGGGTTGAAGAGCCCCGCTCCAAGCGTGAGGTCGGATGAGCCGGTTGCCGGGGGAAAGACACGCTCGAGCAGACGCTTGAGAACAGCCAGGGGAAAGAGAAAGGTGTTAGCATAGGTGATGTGCAGCAGGCGCAGACCGCTTTTCTCCACCAGGTTGGAGAGGGAATGCGCATCAAACCGGCGGCTCGTGTGGACGACCTGATCGTGGTGCCCGCGCAGCCAGTCATATGCTGGCAGCCTGAGGAGGAGTTTGCCAGCCGGCCGCAGTAAACGCTTGAACTCATCAAGGGCGGCGGCCGGGCTGTCCACGCCGCGCTCATAAAGCACATCAAAACAGGTGATCAGGTCAAACGACCCAGAGGGGAAGGGCAGCGCGGTCACAGAAGCCTGGGCGATCTGGTTGATAGCCCGCTTCTGACAGTAGCGCAAGGCAAGGATTGAGAAATCGCAGCCGGTTACCTGCCCGTAACGAGGAAGGCAGGCAGCCATAGCGGCTCCGGTACCGCAGCCGGCGTCCAGGATTTGCAAATCGCCATTGTGCATATACCGATCAAGCAACGCGCGAGTAATGGCCTGCATTCCGAGGTACCACCAATGCACCTGCTCGGCTTGATACATGCGTCCATATTCCGTGGGGTCCAACGTCAGGGCACCTTGTAGATTAACATGATCTCTTTCTGACAGTCAAAAATATACTGTAGCTCACCACCCGGATGCGTACGCGACCAGGCGCGTAACTCGTCGATGCGGTCAGGGTTGGCGATGATGATCTCCCCTGAGACCGGTTCGAAATCATCCATCGGCTCATCAACATTGGTGATAGGCCGATTCCCGGCCAAAAAAAAGACTGAATCGTGCGTCCCAATTCGATAGATTTCGTTACTGAGCAGGTAGATATTGGTTTCGCGGCGAATCTTTTGCGCGTAATTGCCCACATAGGAAGCAAACCGGGTTTGGACATCTCCGCCGTAACGGCACTGGCCGATGAAATCAAAGAAGTAGGCCCAGATATTGAAAATTAACAGGTTGACCATGATCACAGAGGTGATGGTTGCATAATGGAATGGTCTGGTTTTCATGCCAATGCCGAGCCTGGTCAAGATCTGGTCCAGACCGATTGCTGCAATGATGATCGCCGCCGGCAATGCGACCAGCATGCGATACGAATCTGCTGAGGGCGGGATGGCGAAGAGACCTACCGCGGCGGTTGTTCCCCAGAAGTAACCGTTGAGCAACAACATCTTGAGCGAACGTGCACGGATCAGGATGTAGGCCAGCCCCATGATGAACAGTACAGCCGTCACCATGCTGATGATGGGGATGTAGGATCCGTAGAATTCAAAAGCCGGGTAATAGATTAAGGAAAGGAATGCATGCGCAACACGGTCGAACAGGATGGTTACTCCGGATTTTCCGGTGATAACGATTTCATTGGCGAGCCAACCCGAGCTGAAGGTTCCCTCGGCATTGAAGCGCGACATAAATTGGTCTGTATGACGAAGAATGTAGGAACCCTCGGGTATTAGAACAATCAGAAAGCCGGTCCAAAAAACCACGATCTGACGCCAGGCCGGGCGAATGTTTTTCTTCAACCAGAAAAACGCCACCAGCAAATAGGCGATCAAGATGCCCACCACCATTACGGCTGAAATATAGATGCTCATGTGGATGGCAAGAATGATGCCGCTCAACGCAGCCCGCCAGGAACTGCGTTTCTCCACTGCGCTGATGAAGAAATAAAGCTCCAGGGGGATCAACCAGGTGCCCTGGATATAGGTTACCGCTGCCGTGCGACTAAAGTGCATGTGGGTATGAGACACGGCCAGCAGGAACATGGCTATCAGGGCGACGTTTTTGTTGGTCAAATAGCGGGCAAGCCGATAGGTGGTCAGGAGTGCCAGGGATCCGCCGATGGCGGGCAGCAATCTCAGAGCAAAGGCATTTGACCCAAAAGCAATTACCATAGCGTTGATCAACTGTAGATACAAGCCGCCCAGGTTTTCACGCAATGAGTACGGATTGGCATGCGGGTTGAGGTTTGATTCCTTGGCAAAGATGCCAATCCGGCCTTCGTCGCCGTTGATGGTGTGCGGCAGGTCCCCTAATTTGTAGAAGCGCAACCCAATACCAATTAACAGGATAACACCCACAAAGATCAATTCAGTGCGGTGGTCGATGATCCATTTCTTCCAATCGCGGCGCAGCCTATCGGGTGAAAAAAACGCCAGCAGATAACAGGCTGCTCCCAGGAACCAGATGGTTACAACCGGCAGGTAGCCGGTAATGTTTTGCTTTTCAAACCAGTAAGAGGCAAGCGCAGCAGCGGCTGATAATAACACCGCGATGACAATCCAACTGATGGTCGGATTTTTCGGAAAGCGTTTCAAGAGTCTGGATACCTTGGAGGAAGGGCGCAGTATCAGCGCTGCGGCAAACAACCCGGCTCCAAGCAGAACGACCCAAAAAGCAGCCGGAATCACAACATTTGCCTCTATTGGCGTGATATACAGGAATATCACCCCAACCAGGGCCACAATCAGGCCTAAAATGATCAGAAAAATTTGAATGGGTTCCGGATTGTTTTGCAAATCGGTCTGGTTTTCATCCATGCTTGGCTCCCATAATTATTGGCCGGGCACCTTAGCAAAAAATTTATTTCATAATCCTGTTCACCATTTTTCAACCTATTGCCCGCGAAACATCCCATCCATGTTTGGAAAATCCTGATTTGGGCAGGGTTGCCGGCAAACCTTTGTTCCGGAAATGGAAAAATTTTGCTGTACCCTGAAATCACAACTTGCAATGATCAATATCTGAGATTGCATGTTATTGCCTGCTAAACCGCGCGTCTGGTATTCTTGGGAAGCTCCTCACCAGGAGGTTCGGGCAGCGGTTTCAGTATCGATGGTATCGAAGGATGACTTGCCTGGATTATACCATCAAGATTGTGCACGCAAACAAAGACCGCCTCCAGGCATGGAGGCGGTCAAATGAAGCAGCAGGTTCTCCCCTGGTGGGGTCTGGAGGCGAAGGTTGCCAGGCCCCTAAGAACCCACTACTTCAATCAAGATTTCTTGGTTGGTTTGGGCTTTTGGGTGGGATGCGGCTTTTGGGTTGGGTGTGGCTTTTGGGTGGGATGCGGCTTTGCAGTGGGTTCTGGTTGCAACAGCTTTTTGATCTCGCCCCAGCCCATGCCGCTTTCACGCATCGCGAAGACTTCTTCCACCGTTTTACCAGATGCTTGTGCCAGCGTGTATGCCAGATCGATTTCACCAAAGCCGTAGTGTTTGCAGAACCAGCCCATGATCTCTTCGTATGGAACACCGTAGCGCATCGCCAGGGTCATACCCGTAGGCTGTGGATCGGCACCCACGCAAGCGATGTCGTTTGTCGGAGTTGCATCAATGGTAGTGATGACAGTCGGGGTAACGGTTTCGGTCACTTCCGGCGTGATGCTTCCGGTGACCTCAGGGGTTACTGTTTCGGTATCCTCGGGAGTAGGCGTGATGACATCTTCATCAAGGCGTTCGATCTCTTCAGCCACCCAATCGCCGTTCTCGGCGACGTAGAAGCGGATTTCCACCGCGTCACCCACTGCCAGCCCGGCCTGGATCATGGTTTCGTTGGTGATGATCACGGTCTGTCCATCGATGACCCAGGCTGTGTCAGAAATGGATTCGACGATCCCGGTGAAAGTCAGGCGCGGTTTCTGGTTGCCATTGACGAAGGAAATGCTGTCAGCGATGCGCTCGCCATCTACTGTGCGGCCTTTGACAACTACATAACTGTCCAGTTCAACGCCGGAGGCGATGACGGTTTGCGGGGTGACTGTGAAGGTGACGCCGGAAACAGCCCATTCGGTTTCGCCAATGGCGGTGACGTTGCCAACCAGTCGGAATTCATAGGCCGGATCGGTGATACTCAGGTCGTCTGAGGAGGTTGAAGCCTGACCTGCAGTCAGCAGGACAGCGTTCTGATCGTTATAGATCAGCACCATACCTTTATCGACCTTGAAGCGGGAGTGGCTGTTGAGAATGCTTACTTCAAAGGAGGTGCCGCGAACGCTGGCATCTCCGGTGGCAGTGCGGACCAGGAAGGTGCTGTCTTTCCCGCGCAACGGAACCACGCTGTGTTCGGTGGTGCCAGCGGTTTGATCCATGACGACTTGGAGCACGTTGCCCTGAGCACCGTCAACCACAGCGAGTGTCAGGTCGGAATCTGCACTGAGGATCGTGCGGCTGCCTTCGTAAAAAAGCAATGTGGCGGAAGCATTCTGTCCGGTGCGCAGACGATTGCCTGCATACACCAGATCACCTTCCTCGAGAGGCAACCACTGGGAATTGACCAGCACTTCCACCTGGCCGGAAAGGTCCATGACCGTGGCAGCCCGGACATTCTTGGGTGAACCGGTCAGCAGCACTGCTGCGAAGGCAATCAAGACTACGGCAACGGCTGAGAAGGCCCAGCGGCCAGCAGGTGCAGCGAAGATGCGCTGAAACCAGGGTGAAGATGATTTTGCTTTGGCAACCGGGATGGTAGCCTGGCGCGCGATGGATAGGATGCGTTCCTTTTGTTCGGCCGCATTCACCATTTGTGGATGCGGCAAGGCACGGACAGCGGTCGCGAGACGGATCAATTCCACCATTTCGATGGAATCTTCTGGCAGCTCGTTTAGAACATCCTCAAGCGGGGTACCGCTTTCGAGTGCGTCGAGGGATTGCTGCAAGAGTTCATCTGGGTCACGCATAGGAAACCTCCCAGTTGGCAAGCAGATCGCGCAGTGCCAGCAGCCCACGGCGTTGTAGTGCCTTGACAGCATCCTGGCTGCGGTTGATGGTGCGGGCGGCTTCAGCGATCGGCATCCCCAGCACAAACCTCAGGATGATTACATCCCTTTGGTCTGCGCTTAAGTGTTCCAGCGCGCGGCGGAGTTTTTCTTCGGTCAGTGTTTTTTCCACCGTGTTGTGGACTTCCCCTGGTTCCACGAGCTGGTTCTCCTTCAACTCAATCGGTTCTTCGTGATGATTGGAGCGGTAGTGATCGATGGCAAGATTGCGGGCAATTTGGAATAGCCAGGCTTCAACCGGCTTCCCCTGAGGTTGATAGTTTGGCAATCCACGTAACATGCGCAAGAAAACTTCGGCTGTAAGGTCTTCAGCGGTTTGGGCGTCACCCACCCGGTAGAAGAGGTACCAGTAGATATCCTGGTGACATTGCTCGTAAAGTTCCCCTGCGGCTGCGGTGTCTCCGTTTTTTGCGCGGAGGGTGAGATCCGTCAGGTCGATTTCGGGCATGTTATCTTGGAATTGCGGCCCTTTCCACCGCTGTTAACAGATATAACGGATGAATCAACAAAAGGAGTCGCGCATTTGCAAAATTACCGCCAGCGGCGCATTTTCCGACAAGAGCGCAGCAGTTTAACCAGCCCGGGCCCATCGTAAAGAGTGATTGGCTTGCCGCGCACCCATTCCATTGCCTGAGGGGTAAAGCTGCCAGTGGTCATTAAAAAGCCCCGGCTGGCGGCTTCATGGTGCATTGCGCCAAAAAAATCGCGCACCACAGGTTCCCCCACGCTGGAGCGGTATCGTTTGCATTGCACGATCCACTTTCCCTGATCCCTAGTATACACGACCAAATCCACGCCGTGGTCGCCAGTTTTTCCTACGCGCCGCACTCGATGGCCAAAACTGCGGAAGAATGCTGCCACCAGTTCCTCAAAATCACCCGGCGAGAGCGCTTGCAAATCCTGCACGCTGCGCGCGGTGCGCAGCGCGTGCCAGACGCCGCGATTTTGCCACCATTCCAGTCCGAGCAGCAAACTGCCAGCAGCAGCTCCGGTAACGATGAAGGCTGCTGTGTTCCAGGACTGCGGCAAAAAGCCGAGCAGCGGCAGTTGATGGGTGATCAACAAAAGGCCAGCAATCGCAAATAAAAACCACAGAATGAGAAAGCTAATCAGACCGCGACGTATTGCAATGGGAAAGCGCTCGCCGCGCCCGCGCCACCAACCGCGCAATGCAGCCAGCAGGGTGAGCGGCCAAAAAGCGAAAATGAGTTGCAGCAGGGGAAGTAAATCGCGCATGATGGGTGGCAGGCTCCGGTGAATGAAAGAATGATAAAACTTATGTTCTATTATACTGGATAAACGAGACAAACCGGAATCTTTACTGGTTTAATACTCTCCCTTTGGCGGGGTGGAAATTTACACGAGATAGGTATAGTTTGATTGTGGGGTTTCATACCAGCGGTTGGGAGGTTTTATGCAATCCGAAGTGGTACTTTCCGTGCGGAATTTCCGCAAAAAATATGGCAGCGTGACCGCGGTGGATGACCTGAATTTTGAAGTGCGGCGTGGCGAAATCTACGGACTGTTGGGGCCGAATGGGGCTGGTAAGACCAGCACGCTGGAAACCCTGGAAGGGTTGCGCAAACCAGACGGCGGCTCGCTGAACATCCTGGGCGTTGACCCGACCCGGCAGCCGCAAAAACTGCGCAACCTGATCGGCGTGCAATTGCAATCCTCGGGTCTGCCGCCAATGATGACGGTGGAAGAAGCCATGCAGTTCTTTTGCGCTTACCACGGCGTGCCGGCGCGCATGGATTTGATTGATCGGTTAGGATTGATAGCGAAGCGCCGTGTCCAGTTCAGCCAGCTTTCCACCGGGTTGCAGCGGAGATTGACGCTGGCCCTCGCTATGGCTCACCGCCCGCAGGTGCTCTTTCTTGACGAACCCACCGCCGGACTGGATGTGCCCTCGCGAATCGAGTTGCATGAGCTGATGGCAGAAATTCGTGCTGGCGGCACCACCATTCTGCTGGCAACGCATGATATGTCCGAAGCGGAAAAAATGGCCGACCGGGTGGCCATCCTGCTGCGCGGGCGCATCGCTGCCGAGGGCGCGCCGGCTCAGCTCACCGCGGCTGGCAGCGGGCTGACCAAGATCTCAGTCATGAGTGAATCCAACTGCTTGCACGCCAGTGCTACGGCCTTTCCGGCTGTCAGCCAGAGGCTGGTCAAGGACGAATATGCCGTGTTTTACAGCTCGCATCCTGGCCAAACCGTGCCCGCCATTCTGGCATACCTGGAAGCTTGCGGTGATGCGCTGATCGACCTGCGTGTGGAGCGCCCCTCGCTGGAAGAACGCTTTTTGGAAATCACCCAGGCGAATTGACCGCCCCGGTTTGCGCTTTTTGGAGGATCTCATGACTGCATTTTTTCATCATCTGGCCTACGATTTTCGCACCGGGCTGCGCGACAAGACCCAGATGCTGATGTTTTACCTGTTCCCGCTGTTCTTCTACGCCATGATGGGGCTGTTGATGGGCAAGGTGAATCCGGGCTTTCTGGCTACCATGATCCCGGCGATGATCGTGTTTGCCGGGATGAGTTCCACGCTGCTGGCGCTGCCCGGACCGGTGGTTTCGGCGCGCGAGAACGGCGTGTACCGCAGCTTCCGTATCAACGGCGTGCCGGCGATGAACATCGTGCTGATTCCGATGCTGGGCACCATACTGCATATGGCCGTATGTGCTGCCATCATTACGCTGACCGCCGCGCCGCTGTTTGGCGCGGCGCGGCCGCTGCCCGGACGCGAACTGGCCGGCGTGGGGGTGTTCCTGGCGACCTCCTTCTGCCTGGCGGCGCTGGGCATGCTGATCGGGGTGATTTCGCCCAACACGCGCGCCACGGTGCTTTACGGACAGGCGCTGTATTTGCCATCCATCATGCTGAGCGGCATGATGATCCCGCTCGACATGCTGCCCAAGGGTTTGATCCCGGCCGCGCTTTTGTTCCCCGGTACGCACAGCATGGAGGCCTTCCGCGGTGCGGTGATGGGGCTGCCAACGATGGTCAGTCCGCTGCTGGCGTTGCTCGCGCTGCTGGCCAGCGGCGCGATTGCGTTGGGACTGGCGATCTATCTGTTTGATTGGGACAGCCGCCCAACTGGCAAGCCGCGCGCCAAGGCTCTGGCGGCGTTGGCGCTGCTGCCGTTTGTGGTGTTGGCAGCAGGCAATTGGTTGTCAATGTAATTTTTTTTGGATCAATGTTTTGCCAGCATTTGCAGAAGGACACCCTCATCTGTAAAGAATAGTTGACATTCCAAATGGTGCCGCACAAAATCTATGCTATACTGGTTTTTCCCCAACCATACTGGCATAGCGAGGAATCAATCAGTGGATTATTTCCGGATCGGTTTTATTCTGGTTTACAGCGCAGTATTGATTGCTTACTTTTTTTCAGAGACTAGTGGGAATTTTCGCCGCCGCGCCGTCAACAAAATCGTCATGGCGTCCATGTTCCTCGTATGTGGAACGATTTGGTTTTTAATGAATGGTTACTCCGGTTGGCGAGTTGTGGCGCTCTTTGGCCTGTTCTTTGCATGGCTTGGAGACGTTCTGCTGCTGTGGAGTTTTTCCAAAGGCGGCGTCAGTTTTATGATTGGCAACGTGTTTTTCATCCTGTACGAAACCTTGCTGTTAAAGGAAGCCGGCGTTGCGTTTGCCAAACTTTGGTGGTGTGTGCTGCTGTTTCTCATACTCAGTATCATGGTGGCTGTGCTGGCGACTCGAAAATGGATTGATTTTGGAAAACTCGAACTACCGCTAATCCTGTACATGGCAACCACCACGGGGCATGGAACCCTCGGCCTGGGTCTGGCCGCATCTGTGCCTGGAATTCATCCCTTGCTGCTGGGCATCGGGCTGGCATTGTTTATGGTCAGCGACTATTTCTTAATGGCTCATAAATTTAAATATCACAGGGATGCAGTCCTGCGCTGCAACAGCGGCACATACTTCCTGGGGATGCTGTTGGTGGCGCTGAGTTTTTCATTCTAAGGGAGGAACAATGCAGCATATCTTTGTCGTCAATCCTACCGCAGGCGGTGGCGAGGTTCTGGAAACCATTCAAAAAGCGTTGGCCGGCCGTGAAAATTGTGAAATCTATCAGACCAAAGGTCCGCGGGACGCCACGCAGTACATACGCGCCCGCTGCGAAGCAAATCCGGAAGAGGAAATCTGTTACGTGGCTTGCGGCGGCGATGGGACAATAAATGAAGTGGCCTCTGGTGTTGCAGGGAGTCCGCATGCTTCGATGACCGTTTACGCCTGTGGAAGCGGCAACGACTTCGTTAAGGTTTTCGGCGGGAAGGAAAACTTTGTCGATATCGATGCTTTGCTTACAGCAAGAGAACGCCGGATTGATTTGCTAAAGGTGAATGACCGATGGTGCGTGAACGTGTTCAATTTTGGATTTGACACCTGTGTCGCCAGGACGATGATCAAGGTCAAGTCAAAGCCTGTGATCGGCGGCAAGCGCGCTTATACGACCGGTGTGGTCACGGCGTTGGTGACTGCCATGCGTAACCAATGCAACGTGAAAGTGGACGGCGAATATATTCACAAAGGAACGATGCTGCTATGCACGGTGGCAAACGGGCAGTATGTTGGCGGGGCCTTCCGCTGCGCACCACGGGGCATAGTGGACGACGGCTTGATCGAGGTGTGTTTGGTCAAACCGATTTCCCGCATTAAATTTGTCCAGCTGCTCGGCCCTTACACCAACGGCCAACATCTGGACGATCCGAAATTCCAGTCTGTGATTGTGTACCGCCGCGGCACGGTCGTGGAAGTGGAAGCGCCTGAAGGATTTGCTGCCTCGTTGGATGGCGAGATCGTGGAAGGCACTTATTTTAAGGTTGAAATTTGTCCCGGCGCGCTGCGTTTCGCCGTGCCGGAATTGAAGACAGTGCCTGATCCGGCGTAGGGATTGCGCAGGGCTTCGGTTGGGAGGTTTGGCTGTTGGGCGGGAAGGAAAACCTGGAAGCTAAAAACCACGAAGCACACGAGCAACACAAATAAGAATTAGATAGGGCGAGAAAGAGCCAATAATACCCAAAGCCGCCAAAAACAGCGGCTATTGATTGTTGGGCCAGGCGAATGTGTGCATGTTTTTTGCATACCTCGATGGTAGACCGCCGACCGAATGAAAACGGGAACCGCCAGATTTCTCTGACGGTTTTTGTGTGTCGGGGCGGGCGGATTTGCCTGTACCTCGATGGTAGACCGCCGACCGAATTAAAACGGGAACCGCCAGATTTCTCTGACGGTTTTTGTGTGTCGGGGCGGGCGGATTTGGACCGCCGACCTCACGGTCCCGAACCGTGCGCTCTAACCGGGCTGAGCCACGCCCCGAGCGAGTAAAATTATACCGCACTCCCTGTTTTTGGCAAGGTCAAGCCGGCAGGCTGCCAGACTGATTATCTCCCAAATTGCCGGGTGAATTTGCTGCATGTCGGCCCATCGGAGAGTATAATCAGGGAGAGTTGCGGCCATGACCAGCCTCTTCGTTGTTTACCTGTCCGGTCGAAGAAAAAAATTCCTGATCATGGACTCTGCGAAATTCCATTTTGCGCTCTGGAGGAGCAAGAAGATATGAGTGACAAGAAGAAAGTGCGCGTCGCCATAATTGGCGTGGGTAACTGCGCATCGTCCCTGGTGCAGGGCGTACACTTTTACCGCAATGCTGCTGACACCGACCGCATTCCCGGCCTGATGCACGTTAACCTGGGCGGATACCACGTCAGTGATATCGAATTCAGCGCGGCGATCGATGTTGTCGATACCAAGGTGGGGCTCGACCTTTCTGAGGCGATCTTCGCTTACCCAAACAATACTTACAAGTTCACGGATGTGCCCAAGCTGAATGTGCCCGTCGTGCGCGGCATGACCCACGACGGTCTGGGAAAATATCTTTCCCAAATCGTCAAGAAAGCTCCCGGACCGACGGCTGATATTGTTAAGGTTCTTAAAGATACCGGCACCGACGTGGTGATTAATTATCTGCCGGTCGGTTCTGAAATGGCGACCAAGTGGTATGTCGAGCAGATTATCGAGGCGGGCTGCGGCATGGTCAATGCCATCCCGGTGTTCATAGCAAGCTCGGAATACTGGGGCAAACGCTTCAAGGATGCCGGGTTGCCGATCATTGGCGACGATATCAAGAGCCAGGTCGGCGCGACCATTCTGCACCGCGTGCTGACCAGCCTGTTCGTTGACCGCGGTGTGCGCCTGGACCGCACCTATCAGCTCAACTTTGGCGGCAACACCGACTTCATGAACATGCTCGAGCGCGAACGCCTTGAATCTAAGAAAATTTCCAAGACCGGCGCAGTCACCTCGATGCTGCCGTATCAGTTGCCCGAAAGCGACATTCACGTCGGCCCGAGTGATTACGTGCCCTGGTTGACCGACCGCAAGTGGTGCTACGTGCGCATGGAAGGCACCACCTTCGGCGAGGTGCCGCTGAACCTGGAGGCCAAGCTCGAAGTATGGGATTCGCCCAACTCGGCAGGCGTCATCATCGATGCGGTGCGCTGCGTCAAGCTGGGCCTGGACCGCGGCCTGAGCGGACCGTTGATTGCCCCGGCTTCCTACTTTATGAAGACTCCTCCCAAGCAGTTCAAGGACGACCTTTGCCGTGAGATGACCGAAGCTTACATCCGCGGGGAGAATTTGTAGGTTGCGATTTACCGCGATTTTTACCGGTATGTTGGCGCGGAATCATCCTAACATCCCCGCTGAAAGCCATCAACGGCGGGCGTCCTTCCAGAAAACCCTGGTCTGGGTGAGTTGCTGGCTGGCATTGCAGGCGGTCATTTTGACCGCCTGTTCGCCATCCGCTGCCTCGGTGGCTTCCTCTAAGGTGATCCCCTCTCCGGTGGTGCAGCACAGCGCAACACCCAGTTCCACGGCTTTCCTGCCGCCGACGGTCGAACCGACACCGGCTCAGCCGAGCGCGACACCCGGCCCCAGCCCAACTCCCGCGGCTCTTCCAGTTTTCCGCGCACCGTCGCTGATCCGCGGAATTGCGCCGGTGACTTACCTGGCGGATGCCTGCCAGGCGATGCAGTACCGCTGGGATCCCGCGCGTGCGCCGATCGGCACGATGGTGGTGCCGGTGATGTACCATTCAGTTGTCAAGGACGGCCGCGCGCTGGCCGACAACATGAGCATCCATGAGGCTGATTTGAAGGCCTTCATGGAGGAAGCCAAACGCCTGGGCTATGAAACCATCACCACGGCGCAGTTGCTGGATTTTTTGCAGAACAACACGCGCATTCCTGAACGCTCGCTGCTGTTAATCATCGACGACCGCCGGCAGGGTGTGGTTTGGAATAACTTTATGCCGTACCTGCAGGAAAATCAATGGACGGTCACGCTGGCTTATATCACCGGGCCGGTGGTTTCGGAGCAGGAGTGGAGCGAACTGAAGCGGCTGAACGATACCGGCTTCGTGGATGTGCAGGCGCACGGCTATTTGCACAACGGCGAATCCTATATCACAGAATTCACATCGCCCGAAATCGTGACTCAGGAACTGGTCAAGCCGATCGAGCAGTTGCAGAAATATTTGGGCAAAACGCCGATTGCTTTCATCTGGCCGGGCGGAAATTACACGCCGCAAGCCGTGCAGGAAGCCCGCGCCAAGGGGTATCAATTAGGCTTTACGGTTCGCGCGCGCGGGCCAATCCTGTTTAACTGGATCCCGCAGGGCGATGAGGAAGCTCCATCTGCTGATCCGCTTCTGACGCTGCCGCGCTACTGGAGCACCAATGCTTACAATGCACTTTACGACGCCATTCGGATTTCCGATGAAGTGCGCCAGTACGCTGAGCAGCATAAGATGATTGAGATGGCATGGTATAAGTCCAACTGCAAGGGTTATCCGGCGATTCCATAAGGGGTGAGAGTGGATCATTGTGTTTTTTGCCAGATTGCTAGACGGGAACGGCGTGCCGCTGTGCTGTATCAGGATGATTTGGTGACTGCGTTTGAGGATCTCCATCCAATTGCGCCGGTCCATTTCCTGGTTGTTCCCAATTACCATATAATCTCGGTTAATGAGGTCACCGGCGCGGATGAGGGCGTGCTGGGGCGGATGGTGACTGTGGCGCGAAAGCTGGCGCAAGAAAAAGGCGTGCAGACCAGCGGCTACCGGCTGGTGATGAATACCGGCCCAGATGCTGGCCAATCGGTGTTTCATCTGCATTTACATGTGATCGGAGGGCGGAAAATGCCATTCCGTTTTGAGGATGGCACACAGATGCGCTAAACCGGCAAGATTCTTGCAATTCACAGTGCCATGGTAATTTGCAAAGAAATCTTCTCAGGGAATGGGATTCATGAAACATAAGAATGGCTGGGTCTTGCTCATCGTGGTGGCAGCGCTGCTGGCTGGCTGCGTGCGTCCAGGCCCAACCACCGAGCCGTGGATGTTGCCGCCTATGCAGTCGGGGCAGTCGGCGCTGCGGCCCACCCCGTTCCAGCCGGTGCTGACCTATTTGCCGCCGACCCGCGTGCCGGGCGCTCCGATTCAATCGCCCACGCCCGATCCCCCGCGCGTACTGCCAACGCTGCGTCCGAACGAGGAATATTACATTGTGCAGCCGAACGACACGCTGGGGATCATTGCACAACGCTTCAGTGTGAACATTGACACGTTGATTGAAGTCAACAAAATTGAGAATCCCAACATTCTTAACGTTGGACAAAGCCTGGTCATCCCTGCGCCCGATCCGCAGGCGACCGGTTCGGCGTTCAAAATCCTGCCGGATTCGGAATTGATCTACGGCCCGGCCAGCGCGCTGTTTGATATTGATGTGTTTATCCAGACCCAGGGCGGCTACCTAGCAAAATATGAGGAAAAAGTGGATGATCTGCCCACTCGAGCGGCGGATATCATCAAACGCATCGCCTATGAGTATTCTGTCAATCCGCGGCTGCTGCTGGCGCTGCTGGAATTCCAAAGCGGCTGGGTGACCAACGCAAACATCGACCCAAATCAGGATGATTTTCCGATGGGCTATGCCGACGGCAACCGGGCCGGGTTATACCGGCAATTGGCCTGGGCGGCCAACAGCCTGAATTACGGCTACTATCTGTGGCGTGTCAACGGGTTGGCCAGCGTGGTGCTGCCCGACGGCAGCGTGGTGCCCCTGGACGCGACCATCAATGCCGGCACGGCCGGGGTGCAATACTTCATGTCGCGGTTCTACAACCGGACCGCCTGGGACGCGGCGGTGGGCGAGAATGGCCTGTACAGCGTGTACACGCGCTTCTTTGGCTATCCCTACGACCTGGCCGTAGAGCCGCTATTCCCGCCCGGCCTTAGCCAGCCAGAAATGCAATTGCCCCTTGAGCCGGGGCAGGTTTGGTCGTTCACAGGCGGTCCTCACGGCGGCTGGGGCGACGGCTCTGGTTGGGCGGCAATTGATTTTGCCCCGCCTGGCGAAGGATTGGGCTGCGTGCAGAGTGATGCCTGGGTGACCGCGGTGGCTGACGGCCTGATCATCCGCTCGGGCAACGGAGCAGTGATTCTGGATCTGGACGGCGACGGGCTGGAGCAGACCGGTTGGACAGTGCTTTACCTGCATATCGAAACCCGCGACCGAGTGCCAGCCGGAACCCTGGTGAAAGCAGGCGACCGCATTGGGCACCCTTCCTGCGAGGGAGGTTATTCCAACGGCACGCATGTTCACATTGCCCGCAGGTATAATGGAGAGTGGGTACCTGCAGACGGCGAGCTGCCCTTCAACCTGGACGGTTGGATTTCTCAGGGAACGGGGATTGAATACAATGGGTTGTTTGTCAGGGATGGCCAGGTAGTGGAAGCCTGGGATCGGCGGGTGGATGCAAACCAGATCTCGCGCTAGAAGATTGGCAATTTGTGCCGCACTGGCGGTGTGGTCGTTGGCGACCCTGGCCTGCTCGCGGCAGTACGCCAGCACGCTCGATCTGACCGCCACTGTTCAGGCGGTGCGGGTAGGGGTAGGAGGCTACGCCGAGCCCACCATCCTCACACCGACGGATGGAATCATCGAAAAAACGGTTGCGCCCACCCGTGCTTTGCCCACCGAGCCAACGCCAACGCCGACTGTTTCGGCCACCCCGGCGCCGCCGATCCTTTACACCAGCCAATCTGCCGATACCTTACCCGCGCTGGCGGCCCGGTTTGGCGTCATGGCATCTGAGATCACTTCGGGTCATGACATCCCTGCGTGGGAGATGATCCCGCCTGGCCAGTTATTGATCATACCCAATACAATTGGCCAAACTGGACCCGCTGAAAACATCATTCCAGATAGCGAGGTGATCTACTCGCCTTCTGGACTGGATTTTGACATTGAGGGATTTGTCAACCAGGCTGGCGGGTACATGGCGACCTACCGGCAATACCTGGATGATGGATGGTACACCGGCGCTGGCGTCATCCAGCGCGTGGCGACCGAAACATCCATCAATCCTCGTCTATTGCTGGCCCTGATTGAATACCAGGCTGGCTGGGTGTACGGGCAACCCGCCAACCTGGCCCTGACCGATTACCCGATGGGGTATATCAGTCTGGATCGCCAGGGCCTGTACAAACAGCTTACCTGGGCGGTACACAATCTATCTTATGGATATTACGCCTGGCGCGAAGGCCGCCTGCAAAGCATTGATTTTTCCGATGGAAACAGCGTACGCATGGCGCCAACGCTGAACGCGGGTACGGCCGCCGTGCAGGTGCTGCTGGCGAAGTTGTATGATTATCCCCGCTGGCTGGGCGCGCTAAATGGTGAAGGTGGATTTGCTGAACTCTACGAACGCATGTACGGCAATCCCTGGCTCCGGGCACAAACCGTGGAGCCGCTCTTCCCGCCCAACTTGACGCAGCCCGACCTTGAGCTGCCATTCCCGGTGGGCCGGGTGTGGAGTTTCACCGGCGGGCCGCATTCAGCCTGGGGACCTAATAGCTCATGGGCTGCGCTGGACTTTGCGCCCTCCACTACCGTATCGGGGTGTGTGGATTCGGATGAGTTTGTCACAGCATCCGCTTCCGGCGTGGTGGTGCGCTCCAAAAATGGCGTAGTGGTACTGGATCTGGACGGCGACGGGCGCGAACAAACTGGCTGGGTGCTGTTATACTTGCACATCGCCACCAAAGACCGCGTCCCGGTCGGCGCCGCGCTGACCACTGGTGATCCCATCGGCCATCCTTCCTGTGAAGGGGGCAGTTCGACGGGTACCCACGTCCATGTGGTGCGCAAGTATAATGGAGAGTGGATCCCTGCGGATGGACCGCTGCCGTTTGTGTTGAGCGGTTGGCGGGCGCATGTTGGCAGCAAAGAATACCAGGGCACGCTGACGAAAGAGAATGAAATTGTTACGGCTTCACCTTACGGTTCGTTTGAAACGCGCATCGGCCACACGGCTGATTAGCACCGCTTGTGCATTCCGACAAAACAACGCCCATTTAGGCAAAAACCTTTTCAGGCCATTACAAACGCTTGTGCTGATTCTGTTTCTATTCAGCGCGTGCTCTCCAGCCACGAATTCAATTCAACTGCCTGACCAGTTGGCCAATGATCCGCCTGGCATCGAGCAGCCTCTGCCAACAGCGCAACCCACCCGACCAGCCTACCCGCCCGGCACGCTGGTGGAGTACACCGCGCAAATGGGCGATACCCTACCAGCGGTGGCGGCGCACTTCAACACCACCGAAGCCGAAATCCGCGCGGTCAATTCAATCCTGCCAGATCACGTCACGACGCTGCCGGCGGGTTTGCCGATGCAAATTCCGATTTATTATGAGCCGTTTTGGGGTAGTTCATTCCAGATTCTGCCCGATTCGCTTTTCATCAACGGTCCAGCCCAGGTGGGTTTTGACGTGGTTGCCTATGTCAACGATCAGCCGGGCTGGTTGAAGACCGCGAGCCAATACGTGGGAGGATCGCAGCGGCGGGGCGGTGAGATTATTGCGTATTACGCTGTCACCTATAGTATCAGCCCGCGCCTGTTGCTGGCGTTGATCGAATATCAGGCTGGCGGATTGACCCAACCGGAAATTCCAGACGGCAAAGAGGTTTATCCGCTGGGCTATGTGGAACGCTTTCATCAGGGTTTGGCGAGGCAATTGAATTGGGCTGCGAATGAATTGAACAACGGTTATTACGATTGGCGCACCGGCAAACTGGAAAGCTTTGAATTGCAGGACGGCCGTTTGGAAAGGCCGGACCCCTGGCAAAATGCGGCCACCGTTGCCCTCCAAAATTATTTCTCACAAGTCTTATCACCTGATCAGTACGTGCTGGCAATATCCGGGGAAGGGTTGATAAAAACGTATACGCAGCTCTTCGGCGATCCGTGGAGCAATGTACAGCCGCATATCCCGGGCAGCCTTGAACAACCAAATTTCCGCTTTCCGTTTAAAATCGGACAGACCTGGGCCTACACTGGCGGTCCGCACACTGCCTGGGGCGAGGGAGAACCGCTGGCAGCCGTTGACTTTGCTCCTGGCAACATTGCCAGCGGCTGCACGCCAACCGATGAACCGGCAACGGCAATCGCCGACGGCGTTGTGGTGCGCACAGGCGATGCATTGGTGGTGCTTGACCTGGATGGGGATGGAGATGAACGCACAGGCTGGTCAATTTTCTATTTGCACCTGGCCAATGCCAGCCTGCCGCCCGTTGGCCGAAAGCTCAAGGCGGGTGATCCGATCGGCATTCCATCCTGCGAGGGAGGCAAAGCTACCGGCACGCACGTACACATTGCCCGGCGTTACAATGGTGAGTGGATTCCGGCTGGCGGCCCCCTGGCATTCAATTTTGAAGGCTGGTTGGTGCAAACAGGTGACAATGAATACCAGGGAACATTGGTGCGCAACGGCAAGGTCGTCATCGCCTGCACCTGTTCTGATCAGACCAGTCACGTGACCTCCAATCCGCAGCTTCCCTGATTTCCTTTCTTACCGAAAAAATGAAAAAGGACAGGTCATCAAACCTGTCCCTTTGTTTGTTCTCTAAATTTGACCGCTCAAACCGAGTGTTTATGCCTCTTTGATGGTGATAACGTGGTCAATTTTGGCAGCCTTGCTGAGCATGGCCTGCGCCGAGCAATACTTGGTTTCAGAGAGCTGCACAGCGCGTTCAACAGCTGCCGGATCGATACCACGTCCAATGATCACATACTCGATGGTGATATGCGTATAGATTCTCGGGTGTTCCTGGGCACGCTCGCCCTGGACGGATACTTCGAATGACACCACATCCTGCTGCTTCTTCTTGAGGATCGAAATCACATCCATGCCAGTGCAGCCGGCCAATCCAACCAGGAGCAACTCCATTGGGCGGAACCCGCTGTTTTGGCCGCCCTGTTCAACGGTCGTATCCAGCGGCAAAGTGAAGCCGCTATCTGCGCTGCCTTCAAAACTTAATCCACTTTTCCAGACCACTTTTGCGCCGCCCATGTTTTCCTCCGTGGGGCTTTTATACCTATTTTAACATGGTCTCGATTTCGGCAACCAAGGCTTCTTCCGGATTTGCGCCGATTAATTCGGCTGCTCCGTCGTTGATGATCGTGTGCGGCACGCCGCTGACATTAAATCGCTCGGACAGCTCGGGGAATTCCATTGCTTCGACCATGTCGGCGGTGACAAATGGACTTTCTAATGCCATGCGGTGCGCCAGTACGACTGCGCTGGGGCAGTAGGGGCAGGTGGGCGTAACGAAGACCTGCAGATGGACAGGTTTATCCAGACCAGCCAGAAATGCACGCGTCTTTTCGGTGAGACCCGATTCGCGCGTGGAAGTCAGCACCAGATCGTGCACGAGCGATGTGAATTCATGTCCGGAAGGGATGCCGAAGAAGCGGATGCCATAATCGATCAGCGTATCACCGTCTTTACCCATCAGGGCCAGTGCCGGCACTTTGTCAATTTTGTATTGAGCGGCCAGATCGGCGTTTTCATCGATATCTAAAACGCGCAATTCAAGACGGTCATCCAGCGCGGTGACTTCATCCACCAGCTGACGGGTCTGGTCGCAGTAGGGACATTCTTCCTGGCTGGTAAAGAGCAGAACAGTCACGGGTTGCTTCAGATCGGCGAAGATTTCGCGCAGTTGTTTTTCGATATCGGCGTTAAGCAGTTTTTCCATCGAGTTTATCCATCCTTTATCTTTGATTATTGCGCCCGAACCGGGCGAATGATTCCCTTTATCAGGTAAAGCAGCCGCTTTCGGCATAGCCGCACACCGTGCAGCGCAATACCAGCATGCCATCGTAGTCGATGATGCCCTGTTTGCATTTAGGGCAAATACCACCTGGCCGCACAGGCAAGATTTCTTCCACCTTAATAAAATCCAACTCCAGTTTAGCCATCTGGAGTTGGTGCTCATCCGGTTTTGGCGTCAGATCATCCAAAGTGCTGCTCCAGGATCACTGTTTCAATTCTTTGGATGCGTACGGCCGATAAAAGTTACACGCCAGCGTCTTTTTTTAGAAAATCATCCAGATTCAGGGTGTGAAAGAGACGCGCGCGCACTTCTCCCGGCAGACAATCATCTTCCACGCAGGTTTGAACCAGGTTAATGGTTTTACGCAGGGTATCAACCACCACGGTGCAATTTTCACATTCGCACAGGTGCTTTTCAAGCTCCTCGCAAAGCTGAGGGCTGAGCGATCCATCGACATAATCAGAGATCGTTGAGATCAAATGATCGCATTTGTGAGCATGGGAATGGTCTTTCATTTTTCTACCATCCGTTCGCGGTAATACGTCGATAGTTCATCCCGCAGGCGCAGCCGGGCGCGCAGCAGTCGGGTTTTGACTGCCGCCTGCGATATACCCAGGGAATCAGCCGTATCTTCAATCGACAATCCTTCAACATCGCGCAACAGGAACACAACTTTGAGTGTTTCAGGTAGTTTTTCAATCGCCTGATCAATGTTGCGCCGGGCTTCTGTCGAAAGCAGCTCGGATTCGGGCATGTGACCCCAATCTACGATTTGCATTTCTTCGCCGTCTTCATCTTCCTCACCATTATCGGCTGTCGCGGAGAGGGATACTTCCGGCTTGCGTTTGCGGATCATCATCAGGGCTTCGTTGACGGCGATGCGGTACAACCAGGTTGACAGACTGGAGCGGCCTTCGAAATTGGGCAGCGCGCGCAGCGCTTTCAGAAAGGTCTCCTGAAGCACATCTTCGGCTTCCTGCGGGTTTGAGAGCATGCGCATAGCCAGTCGATAGATATGCAGTGAATAAGCGTCCACCATGCGTGCAAATTCAGCACGGTCGCCGCGCTTGAGTGCTTCAATGGAGATGGGCTGTTTTTCAGGTTCTGTCATTTAGATGCTCAGCCCTGCCAAAAGTATCATCACCGTCTCTGGTATCAGGAGAGCGGCCAGGTTGGCAGCACGTCCAGGTCGAGAGGGTCGCGCTGACCGCGCATATAGTGGAAATAGCCCGCGGAACCGATCATGGCGGCGTTGTCGGTACAGAGGAAAAGCGGCGGGATATGCACTTTGAATTCCTTTTGAGCCTGGAAAGCTTCGCGCAGGGCGCGGTTGGCCGATACGCCACCCGCCACAAGGATTTCATTGGCTTTGTAAGTCCGCGCGGCCTGGAGGGTCTTGCTCAGCAGCACCTCCACCACTGCTGCCTGAAAACTGGCGGCCAGGTCGGCCACCGGAATCGGATCGCGGTGTTCTTCAAACTTGCGAACAACTCGAAGGACGGCGGTTTTCAGGCCGCTGAAGGAGAAATTCCAGGTTCCTTCCATACGCGCGCGCGGGAAGGTGAAGGCGGTTGGGTCGCCTTCGGCGGCGGCTTTTTGAATGGACGGACCGCCTGGATAGGGCAGCCCAAGCAGACGGGCAACTTTGTCGAAGGCTTCGCCGGCGGCATCATCCTGTGTGGAGCCTAATCGTTTGTAGGTTACATGGTCCGTCATCAGGTTCAATTCGGTGTGCCCGCCTGAAACGAGCAGCGCCATGAGCGGGAATTGCGGCTCAGGGGGCACAGGCTCGCCGGCGCGATATACCCAGGCGGAATAAATGTGACCTTCAAGGTGGTTGACACCAACCAGAGGCAAATTTCGACCCAGCACCAGCCCTTTTGCGGCATTCATGCCTACCACCAGCGAGCCGGCAAGCCCGGGGCCGCGTGTGACCGCGATTGCATCTAAATCAGAGAGACTGAGATGAGCCTGCTGCAGTGCCTGGTCAATGATGGCATAGACGGTTTTGATGTGCTGCCGTGAAGCTACCTCAGGAAAGACGCCGCCGTATTTGGCGTGCAGGTCTATTTGTGTTGCAACGACGTTGGAAAGCAGCGCGCGGCCATCTTCCAGGACGGCTGCGGCGGTTTCGTCGCAGGAACTTTCGATTGCAAGGATGCGCGTGGGTGCAGAGTCTGATCCGCTGACTTGCGTCATAAACTACCTTTCTCACTGCCGCACGGGCAGCACCAATTCCTTGGGAAAATCTGCCAGGATTTCAAAAGTGCCGTCCGGTCGGACGTAATATGTATCTTCGATGCGCACACCCATACCACGGCTGGGATAATAGAGGCCGGGCTCAGAGGTGAAAACAGAGCCAGGCAGCAGCAGATCGGTCACCCCGGCACCGCTGAAAGGTTTTTCATGAACCCGCAGGCCCACGCCGTGAGCAAGCGAATGCACGTAGCCTTCTTCGGTGGCGGGATTGGTCTGAATAGTGGGATGGCCCATGGCTTCAAAGAGTTCGCATGTGCGCTTTTGATAATCGGCCAGGACACGGCCTGCAGTAAACTCTGCTTTGAGGGTATTGTAGACCGAATGCACCTGGTCATACAGCTTTTGGGCTTCGTCGGGGGCATACCCAAGACACCAGGTGCGGGTAAAGTCGTAGAAATAGCCGCCGCCGGCTTCGCAGGGATAGATGTCGAAGACGATCGTCTGACCCAGGCGCAGTGGATCGGTTGGGGTGCCCGCAGAGTGAGGCACGCCAGCGTCGCGGCCGATGGCAAAGATGCACCCTTCGGGATTCTCGGCTCCGTTTTCGGCCAGCCATAAATCGATGCGTGATTTAACGTCGCCGACGGTGATGGATTGCCCGTCGGAGTTGATCAACACGCCATCCTTGGCGCGGTGGGAGGTGAGGTAATCAGCCACGCGGCCGACAACTTCTGTGGTGATCTTTCCCATGCGGCGGATGCGCGCAACTTCCGCTTCATCTTTGGTCTGCATGGCTTGCATCAGAATAGGATCTTGCGCAAAACCGACGAAGGTCAAGCCTGGCATGAGCTGTTGGAGGGCGTTCATGACCATGAATGGGATGCCCACTTCCACCGTGCCATACAATGCTACCCGGCCCGAGGTGATCCCCAGGCTGGTGAGCATGCGCTGGTATCGTAAAGCAGCCGCTTGAAGGCGGTCGCCGCCGGTCTCCTTGAGCAGTTCCATGAAGGGGAATTCATTGTAAGAGCGGGTGGCCAGGCCTGTGCGGGCAGCTTCTTCGCGCTCCATAGGGTTGCAGAAGAGAACAGGTTCACTGCCGCGCTTAATAATTAAATCGCCAGCCGAAACATGAACCACACCGGTGAAGTAAACCATCGCCGGATTGTGAGCTGCAGCGCCAAGTATGAGCATGGCGTCAACGTTATTGGCTTGCATCAAGGCATCCAGTTCGTTTTTCATCTAGGAGACCCTTTCGATGTGAATTATTCGTGGTGGCAGTGCGTCAGGCCTAAGTGTAATCCAGACGCGCATGCGCGCGCAAGAGGATTATAACGGCAATTGATTGATCCAATCACCGGATACCTGGCGGGTTTTTGTGGAATTTATTCCCGGGGCAAGCCGCGCAGCGCCTTGAGCAGATCTTCGTCTTGTTCCTGCAAAACCGTGCGCGGGTCGAGAAGCAAACGGTCATTTTCTATATAGGCAATTACTGGCGGATCGGCCTGGCGCAAGCGTGCCAGGGCTGCATTGGGCTGCTTGACTTTCAACGCTAACAGGTGGGTGGGCAGGGTTTCTTCGGGCAGGCTGCCGCCGCCGACGGTGGATTTTCCTTCCAGCACTTCTCCGCGGCCCAATGCCTGAGCCCATGCGGATGCGCGCTCGCCCAGCTGCTCGGATGTCTGTGCCAGGAATCGCCAGATGGGAATCTCACGTTCCGCTTCATCTTTTAGATAATGGGCCAGGGTTGCCGAAAGTGCGGCCAGGCAGAGCTTGTCGGCGCGCACCGCGCGCGCCAGCGGATGTTTCTTGATTTTTGCGATCAGATCGCTGCGGCCGATCAGGATGCCAGCCTGCGGCCCGCCAAGCAGCTTGTCACCGGAAAAACACACCAGGTCAGAGCCGGCAGCGATGGATTCCTGCACGGTCGGCTCGTGCGACAGGCCGTAGCGGGCCGTGTCGAGCAGCGCGCCAGAGCCGAGATCGTCGACAAATGGCACATCATGGCGGTGAGCCAGAGCGGCGACTTCGGCGAGCGAAGGTTCGGTGGTGAACCCGATGATGCGAAAATTGGAGGAATGCGCGTGCAACACCATGGCAGCCGGTGCGGAAAGTGCGGCTTCATAATCAGCCAGGTGAACGCGGTTGGTTGTGCCGACCTCCACCAGGCGCGCGCCGGATTGCGCCATCACGTCTGGTACGCGAAACCCGCCGCCGATTTCCACCAGTTGGGTGCGTGATATGATCACGCGGCGGCGTTTTGCCAACGCCGAAAGTGCCAGCAATACGGCGGCCGCGTTGTTGTTGACCACCAAAGCAGCCTGCGCGCCGGTGAGGCGCGTGAGCAGAGATTCGGCATGCATGCTGCGCGAGCCGCGCGCCCCGCGAGCCAGGTCATATTCCAGCGTGTTGTAAGTGCTGGCGGTTTGCTGGATGGCCGCGAGCGCAGCGCGGCTGAGCGGGGCGCGGCCCAGGTTGGTGTGCAGCACCACACCGCTGGCGTTGATCACCGGGCGCAGCGTGGGGGCCAGCCAGGTTTGCAGCAGGTGGCCGGCGTTTTCCAGAAGGATTTCTTCAGCCGGGGCAGGCCGGCCGCTTTGAATGCCAGCACGTGCTGCGGCCAGTGCCTCCCGCAGTGCATCTACCGTTAGCGGGCGGCCGTAGGTGTTGATCCATCGTGCAGTCTGCTCATATTGGAGCAGTTGATCCACAGATGGAAGTGCGCGAAGATCATTCATCTCCATCATCAGCCGGGGGTTTAAATCGGCTGCGTTCATTCAGGCGCAGCAGCACCTCGATCAAGATCAAACCGGCTGCCAGAAATACAGCCAGAACCGGGGTAAGCAGCCGTCCGAGCTGGAACCATGCCAGCAGGTCTCCGTAAACACCCAGCCAGAGTGCCTGGCGCACAATCACGTTTGGTCCGGCTGGCGGTTTGCTGGGGAAGCGTAAATTCAGGAAATATGCTACCGGAAGCGCAGTACCCGCAAGCGCCAGCGTGAGCAGGACAAAAAAGAGCCAACGGTAGCCTAAAAATGGCAGGCTGAAGGTAAATAAGAGGAACAATCCTCCCCAACCAGCCACAGCCATGCCGATGCCGGTGAAGAGATAGGGTGCGAAGGGTGAAGGTTTGGATGAGTCCACGAGCTTTTCCTGCTGAAATTATATCGTATTCGCCACAATCAGGGGCTGTGATCTGCGTTGCAATCTTTCTGCCAGGCGAATCGGCGATTGCGTTGATTGCTTGTTTTCGTTCGTACTGGACGCCTTGAATTCATCGACAAATGTGGTAAAATTTTGACCAATCAAATGAAACTGGCAGGGCTTTTCCTGCCGCTCATCGAGAGAGGTGGAGGGACCGGCCCTGAGAAACCTCGGCAACCGCGGAACAAAAACGCAGGTGCCAATTCCGGCAGAGTCCGCAAGCGCGGGAGCTCTGGAAGATGAGGATTGGCCTGAATTTGCGCATGCCTCTCCATTCCAGAGAGGCATTTTCTTAACTGTGGAGGTGACCTATGAAGCGGTCTTACACGAACCAGCGGTACCTGGATGCTCTTCAGAAAAAGGTGATGATATTTGACGGCGCGATGGGTACCAGCATTCAACGCCAGAACCTGACCGCGGCTGAATTTGGCGGTGAACGAACTTTTGGCTGCAACGATTACCTGGTAATTTCTTACCCGCAGGCGGTTGAGATTGTGCACCGTTCTTTTTTGGATGTGGGCGTAGATGTCATTGAGACTTGCACTTTTCGTTCCAATCGTTTGACTCTGGCTGAATACGGCCTGGGTGACCGAACATTGGAGATCAACCGCGCGGCCGCCAGGCTGGCCCGCCGCCTGGCAGATGAATATACCCAAAAAACCGGGCAGGCACGCTTTGTGGCCGGCTCAATGGGTCCATCGGGCAAGCTGCCTTCGATGGACGATCCTGAACTCTCCAATATCACCTTCAATGAACTGGCAGATGTCTTCCGCGAGCAAGCAGTTGGATTGTTGGAAGGCGGGGTGGACCTGCTGTTGATTGAAACATCGCAGGATATCCTTGAGGTCAAGGCTGCTATCTTGGGCATCCAGCAAGCTTATGAGCAAACCGGCATTTCGGTGCCGGTGCAGGCGCAGGTGACGCTGGATACCACCGGGCGAATGCTGCTGGGTACCGAAATTGGCGCGGTTGTGGCCATCCTGGAAGGCATGCCCATCGAAGTGATTGGACTGAATTGTTCGACCGGCCCGGAGCACATGCGCGAACCGATCCGGTTCCTGGGAGAGCAAACCTCGTTACCTGTCTCCTGCATCCCCAACGCCGGTTTGCCGCTAAACGTTGACGGCCAGGCTGTCTATCCGCTGGAGCCGGAACCTTTTGCATTGACGCTGGCCGAATTTGTGCGCAAAAACCGAATCAACGTGGTGGGAGGCTGCTGTGGCACCACGCCGGACCACCTGCAGCGGTTGGTGGAGGAGCTGCGCGGCGATGCGCAGCCTGCCCGGCCGCGCATCGAGGCACCGCTGCTGGCTTCGGCGGTGCAAGCCGCACCCATGCGGCAGGAACCGCGCCCCTTTTTCATCGGCGAACGGTTGAATACCCAGGGCAGCGCAAAGTTTAAGAAGTTGATCCTGGCAGAAGATTGGGACGGTGTGGTCACTGTGGCCCAGCAGCAAATTGACAGCGGTGCGCACGGTCTGGACCTGTGCGTGGCGCTGACCGAACGACCAGACGAGGTCGAATTGATGCGCAAGCTGGTGAAAAAGCTTTCGCCGGTAGTGAAGTTGCCGCTGGTGATCGATACGACTGAGCCGGAGGTGCTGGAGGCTGCACTACAAACCGCGCCTGGGCGCTGCCTGGTCAATTCCACTCACCTGGAAGGCGGACGGGCAAAGGCGGATCGGGTGCTTGCGCTGGCGCGCAAGTATAATGCCGCCGTGATCGCGCTGACGATTGATGAGCAGGGCATGGCCAAAACGGCTCCTCGCAAGCTGGAGGTAGCCCGACGTATTCACGATATTGCGGTCAATGAGTATGGTTTTAAGCCAGGCGACCTTGTCTTTGATGCCCTGACGTTCACGCTGGCGACTGGCGATCCTGAGTTCAGCCAGTCGGCCGTCGATACGCTTGAGGGCATCCGGCTGATTAAGAAGGAACTGCCCGGAGTGCTGACCTCGCTGGGAGTAAGCAATGTTTCGTTTGGCCTTTCCGCCAACGCTCGCGCCGTTCTCAACAGCGTTATGCTTTATCACGCCGTACAGGCCGGGTTGGATATGGCGATTGTCAATCCAGCTCATATCATGCCCTATGCCGAAATCGCCGAAAACGAGCGTGAACTGGCAGAAGATTTGATCTTTAACCGGCGGCCGGATGCGCTGCAGCGGTTGATCGATTACTTTGCGCAGAGCGGTACCGGCCCAACGCAAAAGGTGGACCAGCATGCGGCGGCTTTGCAGGCGATGACCCCCGAGCAGCGCCTGCACTGGCGCATCCTGCACCGGCAGAAAGAGGGCATCGAAGCCGACATCGACGCAATCATCCTGCGCGATGGGCAGAGCCGGCATGAAACCGCCGTCACAGTCCTGAATAACGTGTTGCTGCCAGCAATGAAAGAGGTGGGCGATAAGTTTGGTTCGGGAGAACTAATCCTGCCGTTTGTGCTCCAGTCAGCCGAGGTGATGAAGAAGGCCGTGGCGCACCTGGAAACCTACCTGGAGCGCAAAGAAGGCGTCACCAAAGGCACGGTGGTGCTGGCGACGGTTTATGGCGATGTGCATGATATCGGCAAGAATCTGGTTAAAACGATCCTATCGAACAATGGCTACACGGTGGTTGACCTGGGCAAGCAGGTTCCTGCAGAGCAGATCATCTCCCGCGCAGTTGAGTTGAATGCAGATGCCATCGGGCTGAGCGCGCTGCTGGTTTCCACAAGCAAACAGATGCCGTTGATCGTCAATGAATTGCAGCGCCGCGGCTTGAAGTTCCCGGTGATGATCGGCGGCGCAGCCATCAACCGTCGCTTTGGGCGGCGCATCCTGCTTACCGAGAGCGGGGAATTTTATGAACCTGGCGTGTTCTATTGCAAAGATGCGTTTGAAGGGTTGTCAACAATGGATGCGCTTATCACCTCCGGAAAGCGCGAGGAGCTTCTGGCGCAAATTCGAGGCGAATCGGAAGCTGAGCTGGGTCGCAGTGCCCAGGCATCAAAAAGCGAACGCCCTGCGCCGGTAAGGTCGGCAATCAAACCCTCCACGAACATTCCCCGCCCGCCTGGTTGGGGGCCGCGTGTGGTGCACGGGATGCCCCTCGAGGCGGTTTTTCAGCACTTATCGCTCAATGAGCTTTTCCGCCTCTCCTGGGGTGCCAAGAATTCTCACGGTGATGAATGGGTCAGGCTGAAGGCAGAATTTGAAGCCCGGCTGGACAGGATGAAACGTGAAGCGCTGGCCGAAGGTTGGTTAAAACCGCGTGCAGTGTACGGCTACTGGCCGGTGCAAGCCGACGGAGACGATTTGATCGTATACGAGCCCGGCACGGTCCAGGCAGGATCACCGGTGGAACAAACCCGCTTCTCCTTCCCGCGCCAGGCAGATGGCGAACACCTGTGCCTGGCCGACTACTTCTCACCAGTCGATTCGGGTGTGATGGATGTGGTGGCGCTTCAGGTGGTAACGGTGGGGCAGGCCGCCACCGAACGGTTTGAACGCCTGCAGGAGCGCGGCGATTACACAGAGGCGTATTTCAGCCACGGACTGGCTGTCCAAACTGCCGAAGCAACTGCCGATTATTTGCACGCCCACATCCGCCGTGAACTGGGCCTGGGCGCTGAACAGGGCAAACGTTATTCGTGGGGTTATCCGGCCATCCCTGATCTGGCAGATCACGTGCGTGTTTTTGAGTTGCTGCCGGTGGAAAGCGAGCTGGGCATGACGCTTACGGCTGCCTTCCAACTGGTGCCCGAGCAGTCAACGGCAGCGATCATCGTGCATCATCCAGATGCCAAATACTACAACATTGGCGAAACGCGCGTTGAGCAGTTGATGAAATAGAAAGGGATAGAAGATCATGGTGCTGGAGAATCCATTTCTGAAGCTGTTAGAAAGCGGCAAGCCTATCCTATCAGATGGGGCGATGGGCACTATGCTGCATAAACGCGGCATTGGTTTTGACGTTTGTTTTGACCAACTTAATCTGACCAACCCGGCGGTGGTCGGTGATATTCACCGTGAATACATCGAAGCAGGCGCAAACATCATCCAGACCAATACCTTTGGCGGAAACCGTTACAAACTGGAACAGCACGGTCTGGAGGACCGCCTGGTCGAAATCAATGCCGCAGGCGTGGAACTGGCACGCCGTGTGGTGTGGGCTTCCTTCAAACAGGTGCTCATCGCCGGTGACGTGGGGCCGTTGGGCGTGCGCCTGGCGCCGTTTGGCAGGGTGCAACCTGAGCAAGCCCGCCAGGCTTTTGCCGAGCAAATCACGGCGCTGGCCAATGCGGGCGTTGACCTGCTAATCATCGAAACCATGACTGATCTGTATGAAGTGCGCGAAGCGATTGCAGCGGCCCGGCAAGTGGCCCCGTATTTGCCGATCATCGCGTCGATGACCTTTACCCGTGACGACCGCACATTGCTGGGTGATGATCCGGTCAAAGTGGCACGTGCCATGCATGGGTACGGCGCGGACGTGCTGGGAGTCAACTGTTCGGGAGGGCCAAACCAACTCCTACGCATCCTCAAGGCAATGCGCGAAGCCGTTCCAGATGGAAAATTCTCTGTAATGCCGAACGCTGGCTGGCCGCAGCAGGTGGGGGGACGGATCATGTACCCTGCCGAGCCAGAGTATTTTGGCGAGTATGCACTTTCGTTGTGGAATGCCGGTGCGACTGTGCTGGGCGGCTGCTGCGGCACGACGCCGGAGCACATCGCCGCCATGGCTCGCGCGCTTGAAACCGCGGTTGAGCGGCCAATTGGAGAGCGCGAAGCCGCCGAAGCCGCCGAAATGGATGAGCCCCAGCAGGCTGCAATTCAACCCACCCGGCTAAGCCAAAAATTAGCCGAAGGGCGCTTTGTGGTGGCGGTTGAGATGGACCCGCCGCGCGGTTATTCGACCCACAAATTGCTTGCCGGGGCCAGCTTGCTGGCTGAGGCTGGTGCAGATGTGATCAACGTGGCTGACAGCCCGATGGCGCGCATGCGCATGAGCCCCTGGGCGGTATGCAGCCTGCTGCAGCGCCGGATCGGCGTGGAAACGGTGCTGCACTTTCCCACCCGCGGGCGCAACCTGCTGCGCGTGCAAGGCGACCTGCTGGCCTCGCACGCGCTGGACGTGCGCAACGTGTTTGTGGTGATGGGCGACCCGACGGCTATTGGGGATTATCCGGATGCGGCTGACAATTTTGATTTGGTTCCCTCAGGCTTAATTAAATTGATCAAGCAGGGCTTCAATGCCGGCGTCGATCACGCTGGGGTGGATATTGGTCAGCCAACTTCTTTTTACGTAGGCTGTGCCCTGAACCTGGATCCAGAGGACCCGGAAACCGAGATTAAGAACCTGCGCCGGAAATTACGCGCCGGGGCAGATTTTATTCTCACACAACCGACATACAACCCGGCCCGTGCCAATGCTTTTCTGCGCCACATCCGTGCGGAATTGGGTGAAATGATGCGCCCGGTGTTGGCCGGGATTTTGCCGCTTGCCAGCGGCCGGCATGCCGCCTTTTTACATCAGGAAGTGCCCGGGATTTTGATACCGGACGAAATTCGGCAGCGCATGGATCAAGCCGGTGATGCTGGAGCACGCGAAGGAATCAAAATTGCGTTAGAATTGGTACAAGCGCTGCGTGCTGAATTCAACGGGATTTACTTGATGCCCGCCTTCAACCGGTTCGATTACGCTGCGGAAATCATTGAAACGATCAAACGCGAAGCGGAATAGGGACGAGTGTAACGCAGCCATCTTTGAAAGGGGGTTGCCCAATGCTGCTGACAATTGACATTGGCAACACGACACTGACGCTGGGCCTTTTTGAAGGCCAGAAACTGGGCGCCCGCTGGCGTCTGGCTACCGATCACGAGCGGCTGCCGGATGAATATGGTTTGCAAATCCTGGGGTTGCTGCAGAACGGCGGCTGTGCCATCGCACAGTTGGACGGGGTGTGCCTCTCCTCGGTTGTTCCACCGATCACCGGGCGCATCATCACTGCCTGCAAACAATACCTGAACCAGGATTGCTTTGTGGTGGATCACTCGATCAAAACCGGGATTAACATCCAGTATGATGAACCGCGGGCAGTTGGTTCGGACCGTATCTGCGATGCTGCGGCCGTGATGCGTCTTTACGGCGGGCCGGCCTGCGTGGTCGATTTTGGCACCGCCACAACCTTTAATGCAATCACCAAAGAAGGCGATTACCTGGGCGGTGCGATTTGTCCGGGCGTTAATATTGCTGCCGAAGCGCTGTTCCAGCGCACCGCAAAGTTACCGCGGGTGGAACTGGCAGCTCCTCCGGATGTGATTGGGCGAAATACTGTGCATGCCATCCAATCCGGGGTGGTTTTTGGCTATGTTTCTTTGGTGGAGGGCATGGTGGCACGTTTCCGCAAGTCGCTGGGGGAGGATATGAAGGTGATTGCCACAGGTGGATATGCGGAGATTGTTGCCCGCGAAACTGATGCTTTCACCGCCGTTGCACCCTGGCTGACCCTTTATGGCATGCGCATCCTTTGGGATATGAATCATTAACATGACCAATCCATTTGCCAACAAACGCATTTTGCTGGGCGTCACCGGTTCCATCGCGGCTTATAAAGCCGCCGATCTGGCTTCAAAATTGACGCAATCCGGCGCGCTGGTTGATGTGGTTCTGACCGAAAGTGCGACGAAATTCGTGTCGCCACTCACTTTTCAATCGGTCACCGGGCGAAAGGCCTACACCGATGCTGATCTGTGGGGCGGCGAAGGGCATGTCACCCACATTGGTCTGGGCCACGCCGCTGATCTGGTGCTGATTGCACCGGTTTCAGCGAATACGCTGGCCAAACTGGCACACGGAATGGGTGACAACCTGTTGAGTGTGACTGTGCTGGCTTCAAATTGCCCACTGGTACTGGCTCCGGCCATGGACGTGGGTATGTTCAGCCACCCGGCCACGCAAGCCAATGTGGAAACCCTACGCCAGCGCAGCGCGATTTTCATCGGACCAGAGGAAGGCCACCTGGCTTCTGGTCTGGTTGGTTTGGGCCGTTTTGTCGAACCGGTAAGAATTCTTGGCCAGGTGCGTTACATTCTATCTCGTGGAGGGCCGCTGGCAGGGCGCAAGATCGTTGTCACTGCCGGTGGAACGCAGGAACCGATCGATCCGGTGCGACTGATCACCAACCGCTCCTCTGGAAAGCAAGGCTACGCGGTAGCGCAAGCCGCGCTTGACGCTGGTGCGGAGGTGGTTTTGATCAGCGCACCGACCGCGTTGACCCCGCCGATTGGGGCAACGGTTGTGGCAGTGAAAACCGCCGCGCAGATGCAGGCGGCAGTCTTGGCCGAAACTGGCGACGCGCATGCGCTGATCATGGCGGCGGCGGTTGCTGATTTTCGTCCTTTGCCGGTTTCGCAAAAGCTTAAGAAAGAAACCGGCATTCCCAAGATTGAGCTGGAAGCAACTGCGGATATCCTGGCGGCCGTGTCTGCGCACAAAGCTGAAACTGGTTTCCCGAAATTCACAGTTGGATTTGCCGCTGAAAGCCAGGATTTGATCAAAAACGCGCAGTCGAAGCTTGAACGAAAAAAACTCGATTTGATCGTTGCTAACGATATCCTGGCAAAAGACGCGGGTTTTGAGGTGGATACCAATCGGGTGGTGTTCCTGTTCCCAGACGGGCGCAGCCGGGAGCTGCCTGTGCAGGAAAAATCCGAAATTGCCGAAGCGATCCTCCAGCAAATCATTGCCTGGGGGTGATCCAGTGTCCATTTCCTGGCTTCAATTTAGCAATTCTGCCGCCCGCGGCTGACTCTGACATGCTCATCATCGATTGGCACAAGGCATAATGACCCGCATCCTGGTTTGCTCTGACATACACGCCAACCTGACCGCACTCGATGCGGTACTGAACGACGCCGGTAAGGTGGATTCAGTCTGGTGTCTTGGGGACGTCGTGGGGTACGGCCCCGATCCCAATGAATGCATCCAGCGCCTGCAAACCTTGCCGAATCTGGTTTGCCTGATTGGCAACCATGACGCTGCTGCAATCGGACAACTGGATATCAAATCCTTTAACCACGAGGCGCGCCAATCAATCCGTTGGCTGACCTCCACGCTGACATCAGCCAGTCGCGAATTTCTGGGCGCGCTGCCCGATACCTACATTGACGGCGATATGACTCTGGCCCATGGCAGCCCGCGCGTTCCCATCTGGGAATACCTGCTCGACGTTTTCAGCGCCGCGAATGCCTTTGAGTATTTCATGACCGATTATTGCCTGGTCGGGCATACTCACGTTCCCACTGTGTTCACCTTCGATCCGGCCACGGGCGGGGTGCAATGGCGCATGCCCACCGGCGGCGAGCGCATCATGCTGGAAAAACGCATGATCCTCAACCCGGGTTCGGTCGGCCAGCCGCGTGACCATAATCCGGATGCTTCATACGCCATCTATGAGCCTGAATTTGGCCAGTGGGAATTGCGGCGTGTAGCGTACGATGTTCAAAGCGTTCAGAAACGGATTCTCAGTGCCGGCCTGCCGCAGCGCCATGCCATCCGTCTGGCAGACGGATGGTAGGCAACGCTCCGGGAACCATCCATTCTCCGGCGGCGTCTATGGATGGAGAGACGCCTTATCAAATAAGCGAGGAGAAGAGAAAATGAAGCGAGCCATTGTGTTGATTGTTCTGTTGGCAATGATTTTAAGCGGCTGTGCCTCTGCTGCCGCAACACAAGCTCCTAAAACGGGTCGCGATGCCATCAATTCCGGCGTGGCCGTCCCGGAAGCAGCACCCCGGGAGGCAGATTATTCCGCTGAGTATCTCGGAACTGGTGCGGGAGAGACAGCTCCGCGCCGACTTGTGATCCAAAATGCGGATATGTCCATCGTGGTGGTCAAACCGCTGGAGGCGATGAAACAGATTTCTGCCATGGCCAGCGAATTTGGCGGCTTCGTGGTCAATTCTTACTCGCGCACGGTTACAACCGAGCGAGGTGACCAGGTGTTGGAAGCAAACATCACCATCCGCGTTGACTCAACCCGCCTGGAAACGGTGATGGAGCGCATCCGTGCGTTGACGTCCAACGCAGAGGAGGATGTGCTTTCGGAGAACGTTTCTGGACAGGACGTCACCAAGGAATACGTTGACCTGGAATCGCAATTGCGCAATCTCAAGCAGGCCGAAGCACAGCTTCAAAAGATCATGGATCAGGCCACCAAAACCGAGGATGTGCTTGCTGTTTACCGCGAATTGACCTCCATTCGCGAGCAGATCGAGGTGAAAACCGGCCAGATGAAGTACTACGAGGAGGCCGCGGCGCTATCTTCGATCAGCGTCTATATCCAGGCACAGGAAGCCGTTACTCCCATCAAGCTGGGTAGCTGGCAGCCGGTTGGCACCGCGCGTAATGCCGTGCAAGCTTTGCTGGATACCCTGCAATTCCTCGCAAAGGTTGCCATTTGGATTGTGATCGTCGTTATCCCAGTTGGTTTGGTCATTTGCCTGCCCATCTGGCTGATCATACGTGCCATCCGGCGGGTGCGCAACAAAGCAAAGGCCGCCCGGCTTGTCGAAACCCCGGCGGAATCAAAGAAGTAGTTGGTGTACAATTGAATCTTCAACGGCAGTCCATTCAACGACTGCCGTTGAATGATTTAATAGCCAATCTCAATGTGCGATTTCCGATTCACGTTCAGGCGCAGCCGGTAGCAGTTATCACTGCGGCCCTCCCAGGTCAGGGTCTGTTGATCGAGCGAGATGCGGTGCGGCACGCGCGGCAGTGCGATTTCGAGATCCCCGTAAGCTTGCCGCGGCAGTGAGATATCGAAAGTAACGCCGCTGCTGTGGGCATTCCACATGCTCACTTCCATGCCTTGCGAGATGTGGAAACTGCTGCCGACATAAACCGGCAAATCGTTTTCCGCTGGCCGCAACGAAACGAGCACCACGCCGTGGGCAGGTACTTGCTTAAACCGGAAGGGAGCGCCTTCCTGGACGAAGAATGAGCGGTTGTCCCAAAAATTGCGGCCCCAATAATTACCCACCGGAAGGTGAAAATTCTGCAACCTCAGAGTGACATCCTGTGGCTTTTCAGACCAGTTAAACCAGGCCAGTAAATGCCAGCGGCCGGTTGGACCGACCAGGTCAAGGCGCAGCCGCTGCGGCGTATTATTGTCGAACCAATCCACCACATCAGCGCGTTCGCCAATGATGGGCAGCAGCACCTCGGCGATAGCCAGCCGATCACGCGGCAGGTTGGGCAGGTCGTCCGAGAGCAGCAGCGATCCGCCGGTGAGGGCAATGCTGGTCGCCAGGGTTTGCACCTCAGCCTGGGTCAACTGGGTGTTTGGCCGGATCAACAGGCAGTCGGGGTCGTTGATCCACCAGCGGTTGTGCATTGGGGCGCGGGTGAGGATGTTTTGGATGGAATTGCGCGCGCTGGGCATGTGCGGTTCATTCTTGAAGAAGGATTGGATGCCGTTGTAGTTGGGCAGCCAGCTTCCACTCACATCGGCGCCGATGCGCATGCTGTCAACGATACCCAGAACAGATCCCAAGGGTGCGCCGCAGCCAAGCAGGAAGGTATCGTTCCCCACAGACTTGCGCACGGCTTCCATCGCGCCGCGCAGAATTTGGGCTCGCGTGCGGGTTGGGTCCTTGCGCTGGCCTGCAAGCGCGCCTGCATAGAGAAAATCCAATTTCAGGTATGGAAAACCCCAGTCGCGGCGCGCAGTCTCGACAATCTGGCAGGCATGCTCAAGCGCGGCGGGGTGAGATAAATCAAGCGAAGCGGTAAAAACATTCCAGATAAAACCCGCATTGACGGGTCTTCCAAACCGATTGCGCAAGATTAATTCCGGGTGTTCTTTGAAAAACCTGGAAGCGGGGTGAAGGATAAACGGAGCCAGCCACAGCCCGGGTGTAAACCCAGCGGCCTGGATTTCGGCAGCCAGCGGTTCCACGCCATCTGGAAAGGTCGGGCGGAAATCGAACCAGTCGCCGATTTGTGCTTCAAAGCCATCATCAATTTGCACCAGTTTGAGCGGAAGTTGCGAAGAGAGTCGTTTGATCGAATCCAGGTTCTGGCGAATCTGCGCTGCAGTTACTTTGGTATAGAAATGGTACCAAGAACACCAACCAACGGGAATTTCTTCGGGCAGGCTGACACGGTTTTCACGAGAAGCGGCGATGAAATACGGCCCGAGCGGATCTGGCTGATCGAGGGCAAAGGGGAAAAACACTGCCCAATCAGTTTCCATGGTGACGCCGGGGTCGATGCGAGTCTGATCGCCATTTGCCCAAAGCCGTACAGCCACAGTATCCTGAAAGCGGGCTTCCAACGTGCCGTATTGCCAGCGCTGGGACAGAAAGCCGAATAGCGCAGCCACACGCTTGACACGGTCGCCAATCACGCCGAAGAAATCGGAAGAATAGACGCCCGGTCCTTTATGTGGCGGTGTTCCAGGATTAATCACCAGGGGATTCTGCAGAAAACCCAGGCGCGAGTGCATGGTCCTTTGATCAACTGCGTATGCCCCGCTCCATCCCCAGGACTGCCAGTTATTGGAGAAAAAAGCCAGGCTGGACGCACCGGCTGACATGGATGGCAGGCAAAATGCATTGTGCTCCTTGTCGCCAGGGCATTGCAGCATGATGATTTTTTCCAACCCAATGGGCTTGCTTGCGTGGTTCTCGAGGCTCACCTTCCAAAGCAGCATGGGGAAAAGGTCGCTGAGCGCGAACGAAAGGTGAACAGCCAGACCATTGGCGTCCTGGGATAGCTCGATATCAACTTGATTGAGCAAGCCTAAAAGCGAGGGTTGGCGCGGCTTGGGTTCAATTCGAGCAATCTGCCATGGCTCATTCAAAATCTGCACTGTGCGGCCGTTGGATTGATATTCCACCAGCAGGCGCGCATGGATCAAAGCCGGCAAGGAATCATCCAGTGGATGCAGAGAAAAACAACCGGTTTTCGGGTCGCAGGAAAAATTGAGGGTGCTGTTATGCAGTTCGATCACAAGTTTCTCTCGGTTATCCGAACTGGCGATATTTGGCTGAAAAGTCTCAAATCACCGGTCTGGTTGAAGATATTCTGACCGGTGATTTTTGTTGATTTATTCTATCATGAATGCTTTTCTGGAGACCCGGTTGCCCGGATGAAATTCATTAAATCTTGGGAAGTGCGATATTTTCCTGCTTCTGATATTTGCCCTTCTTGTCTGCATAGGAGATTTCGCACACTTCGTCCCCTTCAAAGAATACAACCTGGGCAATGCCCTCGTTGGAATAGATTTTTGCGGGCAGGGGTGTGGTATTGGAGATTTCGAGCGTTACATATCCTTCCCACTCCGGTTCAAAAGGCGTTACATTGACGATGATTCCGCAGCGTGCGTAAGTGCTTTTTCCGACGCACAACGTCAGGATGGAACGAGGAATGCGAAAATATTCCACCGTTCGCGCCAGCGCAAAAGAATTGGGCGGGATGACGCAAACATCACCTTTAAAATCCACCATCGAGCGTGGATCAAACTGCTTGGGATCAACAACTGCGGAATAAACATTGGTGAAAATCTTATATTCATCCGCAACGCGGATATCATAACCGTATGAGGATACTCCGTAAGATATTACGCCGTTGCGGACCTGGCTGTCGACAAACGGTTGGATCATGCCGTGTTCGAGTGCCATCTTGCGAATCCAGTGGTCAGGTTTAACGCCCATGTTTCAATCCTCCATTTGCAAAGATAAATAGGTAAGCTGTCCGGGTGCAAGGGTGACAAAGCGTTCGATAAGCCGTCCATCGTAGACAAGGCTGATGCGGTAACGGCCAGGTGTTAAATCCGAGAGGACAAAATTCTCTTGCCAGGCTGGATCTGATGGAATTTCAAGGGAGTAGGTTTCGATGTAATACCGTTCCGGTGCGGCGTTTGCGGGTAAATCCAACCGCTCTGCCACCAATTGCGACGTTGGTAAGAATTCACCGTTCGCATTGAGCAGTTGCCCGGCCAGCACGGCCAGGGGGGTGCCTTGAGAGTCCTTTCGGGGAGTGAGGTATAAGAGAGGGTTGCGTGTAGTCTTATAATCCTCGAATGCAGTACGGAGTTCAAAGTGCAGGTGGCTGCCAATGGCGCTTCCGGTCATGCCGACTTTGCCAATCACCTGTCCGGCGCGCACCTGCCCTCCTTGTTGAATATCAATTTCAGAAAGGTGGGCATACAGGCTGTAAAACAGGCTGCCATCTGGGGCCGCATGTTCAAGGATGACCAAATTACCATAGAATCGGAGCCAGGGGGCAAAAGACGTGACCTCATCGTTTCCTGCATAGATCACCCGTCCGTCTGCAGCCGCCAGGACAGGTGTGCCGCTGGCATTGTAGAATTCCACGCCGCTGTGGACAATACGCTGGCCGTTCTGGCTGGTTCCGTACAGGTAGCTGCCATCGGCTGCTTGTTGCGCTGGCGGTGCGATCGGCCGCTGCAGCCAAAAATTGCCCGCCAGTGTGCAGGCTTCGACTGTGCAATCAAGCGGACGAAATCCATCTGCTGTTGGCGTGGCAGATAGCGTTGCCGTTCGCGCTGGCGCAGATGCCGTTGGTATGGTTGGGAGGGGTGTTGATGTGTTTGCTGGGTTGGGTGATGGAAAAACGGCTGCAGGGGTGGCAGCCGCTGCCGGAGAGCAGGCAGTGGCAAGTATCAGCAGCCCAACCATCACCCAACCCGTGAAAGACCGCATGGTCAATCGAGCGCGATGCCGCCGCGTTCCATGAGTATTTTGTACATCTGTTTTTCTTGCGCAGCCGATTCGCTTTCAAGAATGCGCACTTGCGCGGATAGATCGGCAACGATCCTGGTATCTTCCAGACCGAGCAGATTGGTGCGCACGTTATAGGCGGCGCAGGTGAGCGCGGCATGCGCGAGTGCAGAGGCTGAACCGGCGTCAGTGATGGCATTGAGGTTGCCCTCCTGAGCTGCCTGCAAAGCCAGTTTTTGCACCTGCAGCGCTTGCCTGGCAACCTTCAGCGGCACTTCCGCAGCGGTGAGCGTGGCAGCCTGAACGGCCTGTGTGCGCGCGGCAAGTTGTTCGGGAGTGTCCTTGGGCAGTTTGAAGGCAGCCATGACTGACTCAAAGGCGGCGCAATCTTCAGCGACTGCCCTGGTTAGCTCGGCACGCAATGCTTCAGCCTGTTCAACCAGCGTCCACATCAGATCCTTGACACCCTCATACTTCTTTTTGGTCAGGGTACCGCGCGCTACCATGGCAACCAGCGCTGCAGCAGCAGCACCGGTGTGAGCTGCCGCTGCGCCGCCGCCCGGCGTGGGGCTGGCAGAGGCGAGTTGATCGATAAAATCAGGTTCCTGAGCCGTCTGGCCTGCCTGGACGGGTGAGCGCAGCAGTTCATACAGCCGCGATTCAAGGATTTGATCGGGTTCGAAATCGTCCAGTTGCAAGTACCATAAGGCCGCATTCGTCAGCGCTTCTTGCGGCAGCAGCCCAACCAGCTCGGTGTGGTGAATGCCCACGCCGTAACGTTGAGCCTCGCGGCGGACAAGTTCGACCACGCGCGCCAGCGGGGTCTGGCGGTAATTTGTCAGGTTCATCGAAACCTGCGCCCGGCCTTCCACCATTACACCCATTGCTTTGGCGTAACGCAGCCCACCAGAGGAGTACCGTACAGCTTTGGCGATGCGTTGGGCGATGCTGACCTCGTTGGTGGTCAGGTAAACGTTGAAGGCGATTAAAGGCGCGCGCGCGCCGATCACCGTGCCGCCGGCCGGGCCGACCTGGCGCGGGCCAAAATCCGGATCTCGATCGGGGTTAACGCCGATTTCTTCTTTCAGTCCTTCGTACTGGCCGCGGCGAATGTTTTCCAGGTTCTGGCGTTCGGGCCGCGTAGCGGCCTCTTCATAGAGATAAACGGGGATGCCCAACTCGTTGCCGACGCGTTTACCCAGACGGCGCGCCATTTCGACACAATCCTGCATGGTGATGTCGCTGATCGGCACAAACGGCACCACATCGGTTGCACCCATGCGCGGGTGAGCGCCGGTGTGCAGGTTGAGGTCAATCAGTTGCGCAGCGCGGGCGATACCCTGAAAGGCGGCTTCTTCCACCGCCGCCGGCGAACCGACAAAGGTGACCACGGTACGGTTGTGGTCCAGGTCTGAATGGCGGTCAAGTACGTGCACACCTGGCACGGCATTGATGGCCGCTAAAATAGCCTCAACGACTTCCGGCCGGCGGGCTTCAGAGAAATTGGGGATACATTCAACCAGGGGAGAAGGCATGCAAACCTCACAATCTTAGGATAGACCCATTATAATCTGAACTGCAGGATCGCATTGCATGGAGGTGCCCATGTGCGGACGATTCACCCTCTTTTTGGCAGCGGATGAATTGCGTGAAGAATTGGAGTTGAACAGCCTGCCCCCAGATTGGATGCCGCGTTACAATGTGGCGCCCACCCAGCCTGTATTAGCGGTAACTGATGCAACCGCCCGACAGGCGGAGTGGTTGCGGTGGGGGCTGGTGCCCTCGTGGGCCAAAGACCTTTCCATCGGCAGCCGCATGATCAACGCTCGCGCGGAAACTCTGGCTGAAAAGCCTTCATTCCGGGCTGCGTTCGCCCGGCGGCGCTGCCTGATCCTGGCGAATGGGTTTTTTGAATGGCAAAAAGCAGTTGCTGGAAAGGGACCATCGCAGCCTTATTTTATTTCGCTTCGGGATGGAAAACCCTTTGCCTTTGCCGGGTTGTGGGAGTTGTGGCGCTCGCCAGAAGGGGAAGATGTGCGAAGCTGTACGATCATTACCACCTCGCCGAATGATAGCATTGCGAAAATTCACGACCGCATGCCGGTGATTCTGACCGGCGAGCGCATGTGGAACTGGCTCACATGGAACGATGCAACCCGGTTAAACAGCCTGCTGGTGCCTTACCCGGCTGATGAAATGCAGGCTGTGCGCGTGGGAAGCATGGTGAGCAACCCGAATGTGGATCATCCTGGTCTGCTCACGCCCTTGGAGGCATGAATTTCTCCAGTTTTGGTCAATATCCTTGACGCCCACGGTGCATCTGGTAAAATATTCCTCGCTGCCCCCATGGTCTAGCGGTTAGGACACAGCCCTTTCAAGGCTATAACCGGGGTTCGAGTCCCCGTGGGGGCACACACAAGAACTGCGAAAGCAGTTCTTTTTTTGTTAACAGCCTTTGACACCATCGAGGTGCAGGGGCTATAACCGGGGTTCGAGTCCCCGTGGGGGCACACACAAGAACTGCGAAAGCAGTTCTTTTTTGTTAACAGCCTTTGACACCATCGAGGTGCAGGGGCTATAACCGGGGTTCGAGTCCCCGTGGGGGCACACACAAGAACTGCGCGATGGGGTTACCTGCAGTTTTCGTGTCATATTTGTAAATGCACAAATTAAAACGACCTGGGCGCGGATCGTTTTGATTGTTCTTCGAATCACATTTGCCTGGCGAAAGGCCAAACAATGGTACGCTGTTATAGTCGAAAGAAAACTGCCCAGACAATGGCATCCAGGATGACCGTCTGAATACAGAAGAAAATGCTTCCGACCAGGGCTAACCGGTAAGCTCCGGTGGGTTGCGGCGGTCTGACCTTACGCAAAGCCAGCAACACGCCGATCGAGGCTGCGCCGACCATGATCAACACAACTCGCACCAGCCAGAGTAATCCCTGGCTGGATTGATCCACGACCAGAAAGGTTAGCGGCAGCCAAAGCGCAGATGGAATCAGGATAGCCAAATAAAGGATCTCAAACAATGCGTACCCGAAACGACGGATCGCCTTTGCTTTTGCCGATTCCAGGCGAAAAAGGATGAAAAAGGTGAAGAGGAAATAGCCCGCGGCGGCCAGAAACATATTGACCGTGTAAAGGGGCCGTAGGATCTCTGGCACTCTTCCCCACAGGATCTGACCGGCATCAGAGCGGGTTTGTACGCCCCACAGATAGCTGCCGAGTACAGCCAGGCCTCCAATTATGAGGATGACAATGAGACGTCGTTTGTTCGCGTCCATTCGGTTTTTCTTACGCCGTCTTGGCGCGTTTGCCAAACCAGAAGCGGTTCCAATCCCCACGGCTGGTTTGTAAGGCAATGAGCGTGTACAACGCGCCGGTCCAAAAGCCCAGCACCATCATCAGGACCACCCAGATGACTGACGGCAGGACTGCCTTTTCACGGAACACGATCCAGCATGAGAAGAGAGCAAAACCGACATACAGGTCCACCAACGATACAATTCCCCACGGCATGGAAAGCAGTTTTGCCCCTTCGGCGGAAAAATCCCCGCTGGTAAATCCGTAGATCAGGATGCCTGTCATGGCCAGCAAACCAGCCAGCGCAATAATCTTGGCAATTTTCATTTTCATTTCACCTTGACCTTTCCAATTATTTACGCAACCAGATGAGATTAACGATTCCAAACGGATCATATTATCCGCAGAATGAAAAGTAATTGGCCGCAGGTTGATCGCTTTTGTCGGTCAACTTACGGCCAACCCCATCCATGCAGTTATACAGAACCCAGGCTTGCACTAAACGGGGGCCAGGGTGCCGGTCCAGATCAGCCAGCACAGCGCGCTCTTGGCTAAAAGGCTCAGGATGATATAGACGCGTTCCCCGAACAGGTAATCCTTCCAGGGGCCAACTTTCTTGTACTGCAAGACCATGTTGATAGCGAAGATGTTGAAAAAGACAAATAGTGTCGGAACGATGGCGTAAACAAAGGTGGGCGGCTTGGCATCGCCAGAATTGACTGCGCCCATGAAGTAGAGCATGATCACGATCCAAGGCACAATCCCGGCAATGCAGCCGTAAATGAAGGCTGTCCAGTCCGTTTTCTGGGTGTGCTGGTTGTGCAATTCCATCATGATGCCGAACAGGTTCATCGTGGCGTTGAGGGTGAAGATCAGGATGATCGCACCCAGGTCCCAGAGGCCGATCAGCATGCCGATCAAAACGATCATCAGCGACGAACTGAGGGCATATTCATAAAAACGCACCGGGTTCATGCCCTTCTTTAAGTTTTGCACATAGCGACCATAGCCAATTGTCGCCAGGTAAAAATGTGCCACCGCTGAAATGAGCAGGAAGAACGAAACAGCCACCCCAAACGGCACTTCGTAGAAAAGCTCTGTGCTGGGTTTGAGCCAGCGGGTGGCAGCATCAAAATTCAGGAAGTTCGTAAAGATGGGATAGGTCGTGTCATTACTGACCAGAATCATGAAGATACCCTGGATCAGGTGTAAGAAACCCATCACCAGGTTGAATCGCCGCAGACCGGCGAACTTGCGTTCGCTGCCCCCTTGGATAATGACTGCTTCAACAGTTTTCGTTGTCATATTTGCTCCTTTATTATCAAACGAGGTATCTAAATTACCGCACTAAAACAGCCGTTTACCAGCGAGGTAACTGATGAAACTGACTGAAACACTCAAGAACGTGCCCCACAGCATATCAACGATGCTGAGCAGCACGGGCCAATTCTTCAGAGTGGCAAGGTTGGTGAGGTCGTAGGTGGCGTAGGTGATCAGGCCAAATATGGCCGCTTTGAATAGAGTTGCTTTAAGCGAATTGGCAGTCAGGCCGGGAAGCACTACGAAAAACAACAGCCCGGCAATGAAAAGCAGATAAAAGAGAATTGCCACGAACCAATTGGGGCGGGGAGCCATCAGAAAGCCGAGTTGCTGCTGATAAAACGATCGTGCCACGAGCCCCAGCCAAACCATATCGATTGCGAAAAAGGCTGCCAGTGAAACCAGGTAAAGCCGAAAATATCTCATAAGTGATATCCTCTATCGAAGATCTAAAAATATTATACAAAATGCCGATCCTTTTTCTTTTGTTTTAATCAATTATTGTATAGTGTATTTGTATAAATTATCGGGTTATTCGTTCAGTTTTGGAGTGTATGATGAAAACGGTCAGGCGAATACTATCGGGCTTGCTCATCCTGGTGCTGGGTCTTGTCATCTTCCTGGCGGCCTCGATCGTTATTGATTTTTTGGCAGGTAAAGGCCGCATCCTTGCGGTTACCAACACCACCATCCCAGGGCAAAATGGCGAGCCGGAGGTGCGTGCCTATGTTGCGGCGCCGCCTGGTGAGGGGCCTTTTCCAGTTGTGATCATGATCCATGAGTTTTATGGGCTTAATCAAAGCATTGTTGAAAAGGCTGAAGGCCTGGCTCAGGAAGGGTACCTGGTTGTTGCCCCGGATACTTTCCGCGGCTCAACCACGGCATGGATCCCAAGAGCAATTTACCAGGTCATCACAAATAATCCTGAACAGGTGAATCGAGACCTTGATTCAGTTTACGCCTGGATCGCGGCACAGCCCAACGCGGCGCAAAATCGGATTGGGATTGCTGGATTTTGTTACGGCGGCCGCGCATCATTGAGCTACAGTCTGCACAACAATCAACTGGCAGCCACGGTAATCTTCTACGGCTCGCCAGTCACAGACCCGCAGGTGCTGCGATCTCTACCCGGTCCGGTGCTGGGCATTTTCGGCGGAGCTGATAACTCGATACCCGTGGAGGACGTGCTCGCTTTTGAGGCTGCGTTGAACCAGGCCGGCATCCCGAATGAAATCACCATTTATGCTGGGCAACCGCATGCTTTTGTGACGGATATTGAGTCCATTCGCTCAGGCGGCGTTCAGGGCCAGGCCTGGACGCAAATGCTTGAATTCTTGGAAAAGAATCTTAAGCAGGGTGCTGTTTCTCGAAATAGCAACCCGCTGCCAGTTTATCAAGACTCCTTTGACTGGGAGTATTACCTGATTGTGGCCTATGAGCATGCCTTCGGCACCGCCAGCCATCATCCGCAGCACCCTGAAGATTGATTACTCAACTGGGCATGGTTTGCGCTCTTCCTAAAACACGCCCAGCCTGTACATCAGTAGTGAATTCTCCACCTGCCTTTGGATTATTCTTCCAAGCCTGGCTGCCGATGAGTTCCTGGCCTAGATGCTTTGCAGCAGCGCAAAAGCGATCGCCAGTATCAGAATGACAATTCCAATGAAGACAGCCAGCCAGGTTGAAAACTTTTGCCGCATGCCTGCCTCCTTTAGACCAAAGAGAATTGCTCAGAATGATAATCCCCGAAGGGAATACCCAGGTTGGAGAGTCCTTGCTCAACGGCGTTCATCATCGGTTGCGGACCGCAAATGAAAATCTCTATCTTATTTGGCTTATCTGACTTGGGCAAGTGGCGTTCCAGGATCGCCTGGTTAATGTATCCCTTCTCTCCATCCCAATTGGCGGGAGGTTTCTCCAGAACGTGTACCACTTTAAGCGTGAGCGAATCTTGCAAGCGTTCCAATTCTTCACGGAAAGTGATGCTCTCCCAATCACGATTGGCATAAATCAGGGTCAAGGGGCGTTTATCGCCCCGGTGCGCCAGGGTGCGCAGCATGCTCATCATCGGCGTGATGCCCACACCACCGGCGATCATGACGAATTGTTCTGCATGGGGGTGCCGGTCGACGCTGAAATGTCCAAATGGACCATCCACATACACCACCTGGCCGGGCTGCAAGGTTTTGATCGTTCTGGTGAAATCGCCCAGCTCCTTAATGGTAAAGGTCAGCATTTCTGGCTGTTCTGCGCTGGATGAAAACGAAAAAGGATGTTCGCTTTCTGAGAAGGGCGAGTTTCCAATGGTGATCCAGGCAAACTGCCCTGGCATGAAGTGAAAACCGGAATGCCTAGCTGGCCTGACGGTCAAACTCCAGGCATTGCCGCGTTCAGGCAGGACGCTTTCAACCCGATAGGGGCGTTTCAAAAGCAGAAATGGTTTCAATATCCGGATGTAAGCCAGCAATCCGACCCAAAATATGCCATAGGTGATCCATAGGGTTTGCTTCAGAGGCGTATTGAGATAATGACGCGCCAAAACGACGTGTGTAACCGCCAGCGCCACAACCACCGTTGCCAGTATGCCGTGCCAGATGCGCCAACGGGTATATTCAATCTTCATCTTTCTGCGCCACAGCGACATTCCAGTCAAAACCAATAAAAGCACCACCGCTGTGACGCCGGCACGCGCCCGCCAGGGTGCTGTGATTAGGTTGAGCAAAGCCAGGGTATCCGGTGAAAAGACAAACAGCAGTAAGGGATGCACAAGGATAAACGCCAGGGCCACAAATGTTATCTGGCGATGGAAATGGTAGACAATATCTGCGCCGTACGGTGCTTTGAGAAATTTAAAGCGGGCAGTAAGCACAAATTGCAGGGACATTAGAGAAAGTCCCGCAAAGCCCAACGCAACCGAGAATTCTCGCCAGAACTCGCGACCTTCAGGCATCTTGCCTAAAAGCAATATCAGCAGGGGGGCACTGGCAAGCAATAAGTATACAAAAATCCAGAAAATGCCCTTAATCACATAATTTTTTCTCATGGCTGTTTACCCTAAAATAACAATGTCCCGGAAGACTCATTTCCGGTTTATCACTCGACAGTTTGCCTGCGTGCCCCGAAAATTCACCCACTGGATCTATTTTGCTGTGGTGAGGTGCCAGGGTTGCCTGAGTTGGCTGTTCATCGAATTGATAATGAATTCTTGATAATTATTATATAGTAAAGTTGTTTGATGTTGTTTTGGAATAGTAGAAAAAATTGAACATCAGATCACTTGATGATAGGTATTGTTAATGCATCGATTTTAATCTAATTTCTTTGCCTAATCGATGCCAGTTCTTGCGGTTATTCATTATCTGGCGATGTTTTTTCCCGATGGCAAATCAATTTAAAGTCTCAAGACTCGCCGGGTTAAAAAGAAACGCATTAATTATCGATCAAACTCACTATTATCCGGAATTTCATCTTCATCAGTCGCTGGTCGGTCGTTGTCTGGAATTGAATTGGTCTCCAGCGCGTGGGTTGAAGCCCGGTAATGTCCCTTCAAATCATCCTGTACGGTCCCTTTCCAAAGCGGAACGCCGTCAAAGTGGGCTGCCCGACCAATCATGTGGGCTGCCACCGGAGCGGTGAGCATCAAAAAGACGATGATGGCAAATGCGCGGGTGTAGATACCAAAATCATTGAAGTGGATGGCTGCACCCAGCAGGATCAGCCCGGCACCCAGCGTACCTGCCTTGGCCGACGAGGACATACGCAAAAACAGATCGGGCATGCGCAGCATTCCCAGCCCAGCCAATGCCATGAAAATAGCTCCGCCAAAAATGAGCACAATTACAACGATCTCGCGCAGCATTACCATCTCCTCTCAATGTAATAAGCAAATGCTACGGTGCCAAGGAACGATATAATTGCCAGGATAATGGCCACATCCAGAAAACTGGGTTGGTTGAAGCGGACAGCATAAACCAAAATGAAGCCCATTGCCAGAATGCTGATCAAGTCCAATGCAATTACCCGGTCGGGCAGGTAGGGACCGCGGGCCAGGCGAATGAAGGCAAAGACCAGGCCAGCGGACAGGATCAGTAAGATTAGATTCCAGATCAGTTCGCTCATCCTTCAAACAACTCCTTAAGACGCCGTTCATATCCTGTGAGCAGTTGTTGTTTAAACTGTTCGGGATCTTCCAGATAAACGGTGTGGACGAACATCACGCTTTGGTCGGTTGTGATATCCAAACTAAGGGTTCCAGGAGTGAGGGTGATCAGATTGATTAATAGGACAATGGCACTTTTTGATTTCAGAACCAATGGAACGGCCACCACCGCCGGACGCAACTTCATTCGCGGGGATAGGATCAAAATTGCCATGCGGATATTGGCACGCAGCAAATCCAACAGGAATACTCCCAAAAGTCCCAGCACCAGGGAAATTTTTCGGAAGTATTGAGGTGGTTTGCCCATGCGGGTTCCAAGCCACAAGACCAGGTAACCCAGTAAAAAACCAAAGAGCAGGTCCAAGGGTTGAAAGCTGCCCGTCAAAGCCGCCCAGGCGATCGCCAAAAGAATATTCAGCAGGAATAGGCTCATGGCGCCACTCCTAAGACAGCCTGGATGTAGATGGATGGATCAGCCAATTGGGCAGCAGCCTGGTTTGCCAGGTTTAAAAGAGGTTCTGCCAGTAAACCTGCCAGCAGCGAAATGAACACCAGGACGGCTGTGGATGCCCACAACCAAGACGAGATAGGCTTGTGTTTTGCGTGATGAACCGGATCTTTTGGTTCTTTCCAGAATGCTTCATTCCAGATCTTGGTCATGGAATAAAGAGTCATCAGGCTGACGCCCAGGCCCACCGCAACGATAGCGTACTGGTGCAGATCAAAGCCAGCCACAACCAGCGCAAGCTTGGCGAAAAAACCAGAGAGCGGCGGCAAGCCAGCCAGCGAGAGGGCTGGTAACAAAAAGAGCAGGGCAACGCCAAAACTGGTGCTGTAAATACCGCCCAATTCTTTTAAGTTATAGGAACCGTCCATTTTTTCGACGATCCCAGCCACCAAAAAGAGAGATGTTTTTGCCAGAATGACATGCACCATGAAGTAGATGCTGGCAGCGAGAGCCGGTTGGCTGAAAAGCCCCAATCCCATGAGCAGGTAACCGATCTGGCTGATGATGTGAAAGGAAAGCAAGCGGCGCAAGTCAGTTTGCGCAGCAGCTCCAAAAACGCCGGTGACCATGGTGAAGCCGGCAAGGATCAGGAGAATGGTGTGGGTGTATGCAGTATCCTGTACAAAGAGCAGGGTAAAGACCCGGAAGAGTGCATAGACGCCAACTTTTGTCAGCAGCCCCGAGAAGAGGGCTGTGATCGTGACCGGCGGGGTGTGGTAGGAGGCCGGAAGCCAGAATAACAGCGGAAAGATGGCAGATTTGATCCCAAAAGCCACCAAAAATAGCATCGCGATCAAGGTGATCTGATTGCCTGTTTCAAGTCCAGGCAGACGCAAGGCCAGGTCAGCCATATTGAGCGTGCCGGCCAGGTTGTAAAGCAACCCCAATGCAGAGAGAAACAGCGTGGACGAGAGCAGGTTGAGAATGACATACTTGATGGCGCCTTCGATTTGAGGACGCTCGCCGCCCAGGGCAAGCATGACAAACGAACTCATCAGCATGACTTCGAACCAAACATAGAGGTTGAAGAGGTCTCCGGTGATGAATGCGCCATTGACACCCATCAACAGAAAAAAGAAGAGTGGGTAATAGCCATATTGCACCCTGGGTGAGTCAATAGCCGCCTGGCTGTAAGCTGCCACAACCAACGCGACTGCGGCGGCGACCGTCACCATGATGGCACTGAGCAGGTCGACAACCAACACAATACCGAACGGCGCCGGCCAGTTGCCCACCTGCAAATGCTGAATGCCGTTCTGCTGCACCCTGATAAGCAACCAGATCGCTGCACCGAACTGGGCAGTCGTGCCGAGGAGGCTGATAGCTTTCTGCCAGCGAGGATTCTGCCAGGCCATCAGGCATAGTGTGCCAAACAGAAGTGGGAGCAAGATGGGTAGAGCAATCACAGCGGCTCCTCCAAAAGCTCTTCCTCGCTGGCAATTTCGACTTCCTCGCAGGGGACATCCGTGCAACGCATCTCGTTTAAGTCATCCGAGCCCAGGGTGTTGTATACCTGGCGCATAAGGGTGATGGCAAAGGCGGTCAGACCAAAACTGATCACGATGGCGGTCAGGATGAAGGCTTGCGGAACGGGATCGGCATACACTGTGGGAGGCAGCAGACTGTCCGCGTCTACCAGGGCTGGACGAGCTGGAACTAAATCTGCCGATGTGAACAACAGCAGGTTGACGGCATAGCTGAGCAACAGCAGACCAACCAGGGTTTTCATCAAGCTGCGGCGCAGGATCATGTAAATGGCGGCTGCAAAGAGAACGCCAGCGGTGATGGCTAACAGCAATACCATTTCATTCCTCCGCCAAGGTTAGCAGAATCCATGTCACCACACCGATGACCACCAAATATACGCCGGTATCAAATAAGAGCGGCGTTCCGATCTTGCCGATCACAGGGATTGGGTTTTTTAACCAGAGCCCGGTCATGAAAGGTTGACCTGTCAGCAAGGGGATCAATCCACTGATCAAGGCGGAAAGCAAGCCTGCACTTACCAACACATGAGGTTCTACCGGCAGTAATTTCCGCAAAGCAGCCGGTGAAAGCGCTATGGCATATAGCATCAACGCGTTGGTGGCAACCAGCCCTCCGACAAATCCCCCGCCCACTTCATTGTGTCCGCGAATGAGCAGGAAGACTGAAAACACCAGCATTAAGGGCATTAAGTAGCGGGCTGCGGCTGAGAGCAGGATGGAGCGATGCATTATTTTTTTCTCCTGTCACCGGAACCTGGCGTTTGGGTTTCCCTTTGGCGGTAAGTTTTATCAGGCTGAAAACCCCGATGGCCGCAACTGCCAGCACGGTGATTTCTCCCAGAGTGTCGAATCCACGGAAGTCGACCAGGATCACATTGACGATATTTCGCCCATTGGCAAGCGGTAGACTGTTTTCAACATAATAGCGGGCCACGTGGGCGTCGGAGTCAGGGGCTGAAACCATCAACATCAATATCGTCATCAACACCCCGCCCATCAGCGCGATCATCAGATCGATGATCCTGGCACGCCGGCTGCTAAACTGCTTGAATTTCGGCAGGCGGTAAAGAACCAGGACAAACAGGATCACGGTCAAAGTTTCAATTGCAAATTGAACCATGGCCAGGTCGGGTGCGCCGTAAAGGAGAAAGATGAGCGCAATACTGAAACCGATGGATCCAAGCAGGGCAATGGTTGCCAGACGGGAGCGTGCCCGTGTCACCAAAAAGGTTGCAATCAGGATAATGCCGACCAGGATGACATCGTAAAAACGCGGCGGTTGGAAGGTTGGAATTGTGAATTGGATGGAGCGCAACGCCATGGTGACAAAAGCCAGGACTGCTGTGACCACCACGATCGAACTGACATAAATGCGTAAATACCCATTCTGCAGCAGCCGAGTCTGCAAGGAAGCAAAGGAGAGGACAGCATGCAGGCTGCGCGGGTACATGGACGCTGGGCCAAATTTCGCCAGAGCATGCCAAAACGCGGTGATCGCAGGTTGAATGCGGCGGCGGGCAGCAAGCAGGCCAATGCCGAGCAGCAATGTCAGGGCACTTAAACCCAGCATGGGGGTGAACCCATGCCAGAGTGACAGTTTGACTTTTGCGGGTATCTGTAAGACGGCCTGGACGGCAGGCGCAACCAGCCACTTCCCGGTCAGTTGGGGTAAGATCCCCAACAGAAAGCTCAAGATGGCAAGGATCAGCGGCGGGAGCCACAAGCCAGTTGAACCTTCATGCGGGTGCAGGTCTTTCTGACCTGGTTTGCCCCAAAATGGCTGGTAACCGACCCATCCTGCCACAGCCACCATGCACACATTGGCGACCAGGAGCAGGCCGGTGAGCAGGCCCGGCAGGGCGGCATCCAGCGTTGTTTCATACATTAACTCCTTGGCGATAAAACCCAGCAGCGGGGGTAACCCGGCCATTGAAAGCCCAGCCAAACCTGCCGCGGCTGCCGTGAAGGGCATGGCCCGTCCGATGCCTCCCAGCACGGCGATGTCTCTTGAGCCGGTGCCATGATCCACACCGCCAGCAACCAGGAATAACGCGCCTTTGTAGAGCGCATGGGCAATTAACACAATTACGGCAGTCTTGATTGCCAGCTCGTTGCCAAGACCCAGAAAGAAAACCATCGAGCCCAATGCTGAAATAGTGGTATAAGCCAACAGGCGCTTCATATCGGTTTGAGCCAATGCCAGAAGCGCTCCGCTGACAAGGGTAAGCAGACCCAAGGCGGTGATCACGACAGGCCACAATGCCATCTGCCCAAAGACCGGGAACAGCCTGGCGAGCAGGTAAACGCCAGCCTTGACCATGGTGGCCGAATGAAGGTAAGCGCTGACCGGCGCGGGTGCTTCCATGGCATTGGGCAGCCAGAAGTGGAAGGGAAATTGGGCCGATTTTGTGGCTGCGCCTAACAATACCAGGAAAAAAGCTGCATTTGCGAGAGGGTCGGTAATAATGGTGGCGGAACTTTCGATCCAGCGGCTGATTTCAAACGATCCGGTAATTTTCGCCAGCAGGGCAAAGCCCGCCAGCATCGCTAATCCGCCTGAACCGGTGACCAATAGTGCCTGCCAGGCGGCAGCGCGCGCATTGGCTTTTTGATGCTCAAAACCTATCAAGAAGAACGAAGATATACTGGTAAGCTCCCAAAAAACAAACAGGAGCAGTGCGTTGCTGCTCAGCACCACCCCCAGCATGGCGGTCATAAAAAGAATGACCAAGCTGTAGAAACGTCCAAGGAAGGGATGGCCGTGTAAGTAGGCACCGCCGTAGACAACGATGAGCGCGCCAATTCCCGAAATCAGGAGTGCCATGACCAGGCTTAATCCGTCCAACCTGAGATTCAGGCTCAGGCCCAGGCCTGGCACCCAGGGAACCGTCATCTGCAGGGTCTCTCCAGTTACAATTGCAGGAATGACAAGGCACAACTGGATGAAGATCGCAAGCGGAAATACTGCCAGTACTGCTGAGAAGCGCCTAAATTGCCGATACAGCAAAGGTGCCAGCAGAGAGACAAGGATTCCCAACAGGATTGAGTATGCCAGTAGTATCATGACCCCATCCGAAATAAAACCAGGGTATAAAAGAATAACAAGGCCCCCCAATTTGCATTAAATCATTTTGCCTTACATTTTCCCATAATGCAAGGGAATCGACACGCAGGGCGAGTGTTCTGTAGAAGTAAAATCAATTTGTAAACAGAAAAAGCGAATTGAGAGAATTGATCTTATCCTATCAGTTTATAACAGGAAATGTCAAAGCAATACGTATTCAGGTTGAAATGTTTTGTGGAAGAGGTGACCAAAGCGTGACCCGGTTTGTGACCTGAGGCACGTATTATTTAGACCTATTTTGATAGAATTCCAAATCAAGAATAATTCAGCTAGAGGTTGCGATGGATACGAAAACCGTGGCTTTGATCACAGATAGCACCTGCGACATCCCGCAGGAGTGGCGTGAAAAATACGATATCACCGTTGTGCCGCTGACGATCATTTTCGGTGAGCATCAATACAAAGACGGCGTGGATCTGACCGCAGAGCAATTCTATGAAATGCTCCCCAATTCCCGGCATTTCCCCAGCACTTCGCAACCTTCTCCTCAAGATTTCAAGAATGCCATTCACGCTGCCAAAGAACAAGGTTATCAGGAAGCGTTGATCATCACGATTAGTTCAGCGATGAGCGGTACCATTCAATCAGCGCGCCAGGCGGCTGCCGATGCATCCATCCCGGTGCAGGTGATGGATGGCAAAAACAATTCCATGGGACTGGGTTGGCAGGTGGTGGCCGCAGCCCGCACACGCGAAATGGGCGGCGATATGGCGGCTATGATGAAAACAGTCGAGCAAGTGCGGGATCGGATTTCCTATTACATCACGCTGGATACGATGGAATATTTATCCAAAGGTGGGCGAATTGGGACAGCAACCAAATTCCTTGAGTCGATTATCAAGATCAAACCTTTGATCTCAGTTAATCCCAAAACTGGCTCGGTAGTGCCATCCATCCCGGCGCGATCCCGGCAGAATGCCATTGATGGCTTGTACCGCGAATTTTTTAATCACATCGATGCAAATGCACCGATGCATATTACAGTGTTGCACAATTCAGCCCTGGAAGAAGCCCAGGCATTGGCCGACCGAATCAGAAATGAGTATGCACCGGCGGAATTGTTCATCTCAATCACCTCGCCAATCCTGGGAGCGCACACTGGCCCCCGAGCGTTGGCGTTGTGCGGCTATTCGCTCTAAAGGAAAGCCCGGCTAGGTGCCGGGTGGGTGAATGATCAGGATGAATTCGGCCTTGCGCGGGCCGATGCGTTTGCGCAGGTCGTCCAGCCGGCCGCGCAGGATGGTTTCAGACGGCAGGGTGATATCCATTGCCAGGGTGATGCGCTGCCCGCCGCCGAAGACTTTGGCAACATCATCCAGCAACGAACCAAGGCGGTAAGGTGTGTCCATAACCACCAAAGCCATTTTGAGATAGCGCAGCGATTCGAGCTGTTTGCGGCGTTGAATTGGGTCGCGCGGCAGAAAACCGGCGAATACAAATCGCTCCAGCTTGAAATCCAACACCGAAAGCGCCGCCATGAGCGAGGACGCGCCGGGGATGGGAACCACGGGCAGTTCCATCAGGCTGATCTGTTGGACCAAAAACGCGCCCGGGTCGGCGAAAACCGGCGTGCCGCAATCGGAGATCAGCGCGAAGGACTCGCCTTTTGCGATGCGGATGACCAGGTTGGCCGCCTGCTCCTGTTCATTGTGCTCATTGAGCAAGACGAGTTCTTTAACCGGGATTTCCAGTTTCTTAAGCAGCGTGGTTCCAACGCGTGCCTCTTCGCAAATGATGCCGTCAACCTTGCGCAGGGTTTCAATTGCCCGCAGGGTGATATCGCCCATATCGCCGATGGGTGTTGCAACGATATAAAGGCAACCTGTTTGCGCCATTTTTCACCTCCGTTGGATATGCAGCCGCTGCCAGACCCAGCCTTTTTGCGGCGCAAAGAAAAATGCCAGCAGGAAGAATGTCGTGGCGACGAGGACGATAGCAGATCCGGAAACGATATTTAAATAATAACTCAGGTAAAGACCGATGATGCTGGCGGCAACGCCCAAAACAGCCGAAATTGCCATCATCGGCGCTAACCGGCGGGTGAGCAGGTAGGCAGTTGCACCCGGGGTCACCAGCATAGCAGCCACCAGGCCGATGCCTACGGTTTGTATCGACACAACGATTGTCAGCGCAAGCAAAACAAGCAATAAGTTGCGCAAAAGCTCGACGGGCAGCCGCAGCGTTTTTGCCAACACCGGATCGAAGGATACGACAAAAAAAGGCCGGAATAGCAGAATGACGGCCGACAACACGAGAACCGCCAATCCTGCAATCAACCAGAGGTCTGCCGGGCTCACGCCTAAAATATTGCCAAAAATGATATGGCTAAGGTCAACCGCATAGGAGCGAATACTTGAGATTAAAGCGACCCCCAAAGCCAGCGCGGCTGAAAAAAGGATGCCGATGGCGGTATCTTCACGAACGGTTCCACCGCGGGTGAAGAAGCCAATTCCCAGCGCAACCAGGATTGCCGCGATGAGTGCGCCGATCAGCAGATTGCCACCCACCAGGTAGGCGACAGCCACGCCTGGTAGAATGGCATGTGCCAGCGCATCGCCCAAAAAAGCCATAGAGCGTAACACGACATAGGTGCCCACCACGGCGCAGAGCAAGCCCACCAACACGGCCGCGATCATGCCGCGCTGCATAAATGCGTATTGCAGCGGTTCCAGCAGCCAATTCATACAGTCTCCTCGTGATGATGGCTGTGTTCGTGTTCATCACCCGGGCAGCAATGGTCAACTACGATGATATTATCCATGATCAAAGCTTGTTTTCCAAACGCAGCGGCGATGTGCTCGCGTGTGAACACCTCTTCGCGGGTGCCGTAAGCGATCAAACGGCGCTTTAAGAGCAAAATGCGCTCGAAGCGCTCAGCAGCCATGTTCAAATCGTGCGTTGAGACCATCACGGTCACGCCGCGGGCGCGCAATTCATCCAAAAGATTAAGCGTTGCTTCCTGCGTGGATACATCCACGCCTGTAAAAGGCTCGTCCATGAGCAGAATGTGCGGTTCTTGAGCCACCGCGCGCGCCAGAAAAACGCGTTGCTGCTGACCTCCTGAAAGCTCGCCGATGGAGCGTTTGGCCAGCTTGGTGATGCCCAACTGCGCCATACTCCGAAGCACTGCTTCGCGATCCGCCGGTCCGGGTTTTCCCAGCCAGCCAAAATCGTTGAAGCGGCCCATCATGACCACTTCTTCCACGGTAACCGGGAAGCGCCAGTCAACTTCCTCGCGCTGCGGGATGTAGGCTACACAGTCTTTGTGTTGGCCCAGGGGCAGACCGTGAATGCGGATTTGGCCGCGCCGCAAGGGGAGTAGACCGATCAGCGCTTTGAACAGGGTGGATTTCCCGGCGCCGTTGGGTCCCACCACAGCTACCTGTGCGCCGTGCGGCACTTCAAAACTTAAATTATCCAGGATGGGATGGCCATTGTAAGCCACAACCACATTTTCAAGATCCAGCCGGGCTGGTTCATTGTTAACAAAATCATGATCTCGTTTTTTCATTTATCCTTCTTTGCCAGCCCAAATTGTACCGCAATCATGCCAATTGGAATGTTCATTTCTTTCTCTATTATATTTTGTGCTATATTTACGCAATCCTGAAAAACCACTTAGGAGTGCAAGATGTTGGAATCACTTGCTCAATTAAGTCCTGTGCTGCAAGCATTGCTTGCGACATTGTTCACATGGGGAGTTACCGCGCTGGGTGCCGCCGGCGTGTTCTTGAGGAAGAATTTAAGTCGAAAATTATTGGATGGTATGTTGGGCTTTGCCGCAGGTGTGATGATCGCAGCCAGCTATTGGTCGCTGCTGGCTCCGGCGATTGAAATGGCTGAGGCGAGCAACGCGCCTGGCTGGCTCCCGGCCGCGGTGGGATTTTTGCTAGGCGGCCTTTTCCTGTTTGCGGTTGATAAGATTCTCCCACACCTGCACATCGATTTACCAGACACTCAAACCGAGGGGATAAAGACCAAGCTTGACCGCAGCATCTTACTGGTGCTGGCGATCAGCCTGCACAACATCCCGGAAGGTTTGGCGGTGGGCGTGGCATTTGGCGCTGCGGCTGCTGGCGTGCCCCAAGCCTCGTTGGCAGCGGCGGTTGCGCTGGCCATTGGCATTGGTTTGCAAAATTTTCCCGAGGGATTGGCAGTGGCTGCTCCGCTACGCCGTGAAGGTCTATCGAGGGGGCGCAGTTTCTGGTACGGGCAGCTTTCTGGTATCGTCGAGCCGATTGCAGGCGTGATTGGTGCAGCAGCGGTGTTTCTTATCAGGCCGTTATTGCCCTATGCATTGGCTTTTGCCGCCGGGGCGATGATCTTCGTTGTTGCTGAAGAATTGATCCCTGAGTCGCAGCAGGGCGATTTCGGGGATATATCCACCATCGGCTTGATGATTGGATTCACGGTGATGATGGTTCTGGATGTGGCCCTGGGATGAAAAAAATCCAATTATCTCACCTGACCCGCATCACCATTCTGCTGACCGTGTTTTTTGGCATCGACAAAGTCGTTGCCTTTGCACGCACGATCATCATTGCACGGCAGTTTGGGCTTTCGCGCGAACTGGATGCTTTTAATGTAGCCAACAACCTGCCGGACATGCTTTTTGTTTTGATCTCAGGTGGTGCGTTGGCGATGGCTTTCATCCCTGTGCTTACTGAGACACTGACCAAAGAAGGACGCACGCAGGCATGGGACCTGTTCAGCCGGATTGCCAACCTGGCTTTGCTGGTGACTGCAGCCTTTTCGGTGCTGATTGCCATTTTTGCTGAGCCGTTGGTCGGTTGGCGGCTGGGCATTGCGCCAGGGTTTGAGCAGCAGCAGCAGAACCTGGTGGCGGATCTGATGCGCTTGAATTTGATCGCCACGCTGATTTTTTCATTGAGCGGGCTGGTGATTGCTGGATTGCAGGCCAATCAGCATTTTCTTTTGCCAGCTCTCGCGCCCATTCTGTACAATCTGGGGCAGATCTTTGGCGCGCTGGTGCTTTCACCAGAAACGGGCGTCCGGCTTGGCCCCATCACACTGCCGGCATATGGCCTGGGGGTTCACGGGTTGGTATATGGCGTTATTTTGGGGGCTGTACTCCATCTGGGTATTCAAATCCCGGGTTTGGTCAAATATGGTTTCCGCTGGACGCCAGCGATTGGTTTGAAGACCGCACGGGTTCGCAAGGTGCTTGCACTTTTAGGTCCGCGTCTGGTAACCATGTTGTTCGTCCAATTGATTTTTATTGTTCGCGACAACCTTGCATCGCATTTGGAGGCGGGTTCTGCTTCGGCATTGACCTACGGCTGGATGATCATGCAGGTGCCCGAAACATTGATCGGTACAGCCATCGCTACCGCCATGTTACCCTCGCTGGCTGAAATGATTGCCCGTCAGGAATGGGATGAATTCAGGGCGACCATTGACCGGGCTGTGCAGGTTCTGCTGGCACTGACGCTGCCCATTGCTGCGGTGCTTTCGGCGGGTTTGGGGCCGTTGCTTTCGCTGGCGTTTGGTTTTGACGCTGCAGGGACGGACTTGCTGTTATGGGTCACCCGCGGATACCTGTTAGGGTTGTTCGGCCAATGCCTGAAGGAAGTGGCGGTGCGCACGTTCTATGCACGCCAGGATGCAATCACGCCCCTGTGGACAGCAGGGATCAATTTTGGATTGTATGCGCTGTTGGCCAGCCAGCTCTACCGGTGGATTGGCGCAGCCGGTATCAGTCTGGCAGACGCGATAACGTTTACAATTGAAGCCCTGTTGCTGACCTGGTTATTCTCCAGGCGCATGCAGGCCAAAATAAATTTTCCACCGGCGCTGTTGCGTGCCTTTATTGCGGCTCTGATAGGCGGCGGGGCGGCCTATGCGTTGGTTAACTTGGGATTGCCTGGTCCGCAGGCGGTTGGAGCACTGATCGCTCTTGCAGTTGGTGCGCTGGTTGCAATTCCGTTTGTCTGGAAACAGTTGAGACTGTTAGTGCGTCTATAGTACGGTATAATTGCCGCTATGACAATTTCGAACAACGATGATATGCTTCCGAGCGTCCCTCAGGAAGCAGAAGTGGAAACAAGCAAGGTCGCCAAACGCCGCAGAGGGCGGTGGATCTGGTTGGGTATTCTGATTGTGATCCTGGGTATTGCAGCCGGTGGCTTGCTTGGCTATCAAACGGCCATGCGGCAGCGAATGATGGCGCAGGCCGGGCAGGTCACTGCTGCAGCTACCACCCAGTATGAGTTGGGACTTGCTGATCTGGCAGAAGGCCGCCTGGCAATGGCCCAACAGCGTTTTGAATATGTGCTTGGTCTGGATCCATCCTTCCCCGGTGCAGCCGAAAAACTGGCAGAAGCGATGATCTTGCAGGCGCAAGTTTTGACGCCGACCCCACGCCCCACACCCACAGTTTCACCAACGCCGGACATGCGTGGCGTGGAGGAGATTTACAATCATGCGGTAGAGCTGGTCAGAAGCAAGCAATGGGCCCAAGCCTTTGACACACTGCAAGCGTTAAGGAATACCGATGCAGAATATAAGGCCGTCGATGTGGATGGTTTATATTACACGGTGCTGCGCTACCGCGGTGTTGAAATGATCCTAAATGAAGGCAACCTGGAAGGTGGTATCTATAATCTGACGCTGGCTGAAAAGTTTGCGCCAATTGATGCTGACGCCAACAGCTATCGGACCTGGGCGCGCTATTATTTGAACGGCGCGAGCTACTGGGGAATTGACTGGGGCCGCGTTGTGACCATCTTTTCTGAAATTTATCCGGCATTCCCGAACTTGCGAGATGGTTCGGGCATGACGGCCACCGAACGCTACCGCGTTGCGGCCATAAAATTTGCCGACCAATTGATGCTTCAGGAAGAATACTGTCTGGCGAAGGATATGTACATGAATGCGTTATACCTTTCGCCAGATCCGATGGTGCAACCAACCGCAGATGAAGCCGGCCGGATGTGTGATGAAGCCAATGCAGCTCCGTCTGAGCCCGAACCTGAAATCACAATAACGCCTTCGCCGACGGGAGAAGTGCTGCCTACAGAGCCGCCTCCTGCTGACATTACGCCGGAACCCACGCAGTTAACCCCATGATGGAGCAAACCCCAACCTGGGCTCTGATGTTGACCTACTGGCTGCACATGCTCGCAACAGTCGTCTGGATTGGCGGGCTGGCAGCCCTGGCAGTATTGGTGATCCCAGCCGCCCGCAAATCGCTTTCGAATGAGGCATATCTGGCATTGCTGGAGCCTTTGCAACAGCGCTTGCAGTGGCTTGGATGGTTGTGCCTGGCGGTGCTGACCGCAACGGGCATGTTTCAGATGAGCGCCTCGCCCAATTATGAGGGTGTACTGGCGATCCACAATGAATGGTCAGTGGCAATCCTGATTAAGCACATCGCCATTGGCGGCATGGTGCTTGTGAGTGCATATCTCACCTGGGGATTGGGCCCAGAAATGAAGCGCATGGCATTGCGGCGGGTTCACAATGTGCGTGGGGATGATAAGGAGATCGCAATGTTGCGCCGAAAAGAACAGGCACTCTTCTGGATCAACATTATCCTCTCCGTTGCCGTGCTTGGATTAACTGCCTGGGCGCGCTCTGTATAAAATAGACCAGCTTTCGAAGCTGGTTTATGTTTTTTTATTTTCCTAAAACGGGTTGCACAATACTGCCCATCAAATCATGGGTCATTGCGCCGGAGATCAGCACAGGGAGAATCTGTCCCACTTGCGCCTTGCCGTCGGCAAAAACCATGCCGTCGATTTCGGGTGCATCGCGGTATGAGCGGCCGACTGCCACGCCGTTTTGAAATCCTTCTATCAGCACAGGCAGGGTTTGCCCGACCAGGGCCTGGTTGCGCGCAAGGGAAATGGACTCTTGCAATTGCATCACGCGCGAAGCGCGTTCCTCTTTCACTTCAGTCGGGATAGGATCGCCCAAGGGTTCGCTGGCAGTGCCCGGTTCATACGAGAAGGGAAAGACGCCGACCCGGTCAAACTTTACCTCGGCAATGAAGTCCAGAAGCGTCTGGAATTCCTCTTCGGTTTCGCCTGGGTAACCGACGATAAAGGTTGTGCGCAGAGCGAGGTCGGGCATGGCAGCTCGCATTTTCTCCAGTGTGCGGTGGACCCAATCCACGTTAGACGGGCGGCGCATTCGTTTGAGTGTTTCGGGATGGGCGTGCTGAAGGGGCATGTCCAGGTAATGCAGCACCTGTGACCTTGAGGCCATCAATTCGATCAATCGATCCGTAACATAGCCGGGATAAGCATACAGGATCCGCAGCCAGGGCAGGCGCGGTGCTGCCTGCGTGATCTGCTCGATGAGATTAGCCAGACCGTCCTTCATGCCCAGGTCGTGACCGTAATCGGTGGTGTCCTGCGCGATCAAGATGAGTTCTTGAAGGCCGGAATCTTGCAATAACCGGGCTTCCCGCACAATAGCCTCGATTGGACGGCTGACGGCTGTGCCCTTGATGAGCGGTATCGAGCAATAAGCACACGGCCGGCGGCAGCCATCCGCAATTTTCAGATAAGCGCTGGAGCCCTGCCGAGAAACGCGCAGAACGCCACGCTCGTCGGTGCCAACAGTTGGTGCATCGGGTAGATGATAAAGGGTTTTGGGCGGCGATGTGCGCAGTTGCTGAACGACTTCCAGGATGTCCATCCAGCGGCGTGTGCCAATGATCCCATCCACGCCGGGCACTTGCGCAACCACTTCTTCCCGATAACGCTCAGTCAGGCATCCAGCCGCAATCAGGAATTGTCCACGTCGTTTTTTGCGCGCCAGTTTGCGCAGCTCAAAAATGGATTCATCGCGTGCTGGTTTGATGAACCCACAGGTGTTTACAATCAGTACGCCTGCCTTAGAAGGCTCTTCTACTGGAGAATAACCAGCTTTGATTAAAAGGGAAGCCATCGATTCAGAATCTACTGTATTCTTTGCACAGCCCAGGGATACCAGGTAAAAGGATTTTTCGCTCATTTCTACTCAATCAACTTAAAAGGATAGGTTTACGGGATAAAGGGTGTAATCGTCGCTGTTGGCAGGGTGGGAGTGGGCTGCGGCGTGAGAGTGGCCGGTTGGGTGGCGGTGCGGGTGGGCGTGAAGGCCGGGGTTGGCGTGATGAGTGCGTCTGGCAAGAAAATCAGGCTGACCACCTGTCCCGGAACCCCCAATGTTCCCAAATCGCTTTGATTGTAGAAGACTTGCAGCCCGGCACCGTTGCCAGTGAGCAATTCGATTTTATTTGTCGCTGAGAATGGGTAGGCATTGCCTGGGATCACCCGCCCACTGAATGCGACGCCTCCGTCCACCATAATCCGCATCCAGGCGCGTTGGTGAGCGATCACATAAACTTGTACGGGTGAATTGCTTTGTGGCGGAAGCGTGCCTTCATCAATCGCTTCGCCGGTTGCCAGGCCGCCCACTGCCGGATTAATCAATCCGGGCGGAATGGGTGTCGATTGTGTTGGCTGCAAAGTAACCGTAATGCTGGGTTCGCCCGTTTCCAGAAGCACTTCTGATAGCGGTGGAGCAGTGGGCTCCTCCGCAATTGCACTCAGCGAGGTGACTCGCGATGCTGCCCAGATGACGAATATGACCAATAAGACGATCAAACTGCCGACAATCATTAAATCAGGCGTGATTAACCGAGGTAGCGGAATGCTGCGGGAGGGGGCTGCTGCAGCGGGTGAACCACCGCCCGTAACGCCAGTTGGCGTTTCCTCCGCGGGTTGTGCCGGGCGGCTTGGAATTGGCCGGCTGGCACGTCGTTCGGACGCGGGCTGCAATTCAAGCCGCCGAGCTTGAAGCGCATCTGCAAATCGCCCCAAGAGGCTGTCAACATCCAGGTTCAAGAATTCAGCATAATTGCTGAGCATTCCACGGCCTTGAACAGCTGACGGCAGATCGTTGATACGGCCTTCTTCAAGCGCGCGCAGGTAATGCTGGCGCAGGCGGGTATAATGCTCCACGTCGCTCAGGGAAAGGCTGATCATTTCGCGCCGCTGGCGCAATGTCGCGCCAATCTCTTTCAGGATGGTTTGCGATTGCATGGCGGGCAGTGTGCCCGTTTTATCTTCCCGCAAGTTGACCTGGATAATTTCGTCTGATTGAGAAGAATTCTCCTCCGAAATATCATCATCAGCAGGCCCTGGTTCCACAATTCCTTCGAAGAGCCCTTCCGCTGTACCCAGGGGCGCCGTCTCTGTGGCGGGCAAAATTTCTTGATCAGCAATTTCTGGACTTATATTCTCAGCTTGTGGTGTTGTCTCTGCAGGGCTGCCTGGCTCCAGTTGTGGTTCATCCGACAGCGCGCGACCTTCCCATTGATCCAGCAGCGGCTGAACAGGCAGGCCGAGATAATCAGCATACAGCCGCAAGAATCCACGTCCTTGCACAGCTGAGGGAAGTTGATCGCGCTGATCGTTTTCCAGAGCCCGCAGATAATGAATGCGAACGCGAGTGACCTGCGCAGCCTGTTCCAGGGTGAAGCCGCGGTTTTCACGTGCTTGTTTGAGTTGTTTACCAATGGTATGTGGCATAGACATTGCCAATTGTAGCATGCAATCAAAAACCGGCCTGACAGCGTTCAGGCTGCCTCAAGCCGGTTGATGATCGATAGTGCAGCAGCCGCACGGATAAGACTACTGTTCGCTTTCCTCGGCAGCAGGCGCTTCTTCTACCACTGTTTCCACGGCTTCTTCCACCGCAACCACTTCACCTTCGCGGTGCACGATGATGCGCACTTCCGGGGTCAGGTCAACGGTCAAGCGAACGTGGGCTTTGTGCTCGCCCAGAGTGCGAATGGGCTGCAATTCCACCATGCGGCGCTCAATGCTGAGACCGTATTTCTTGTTGAGTGCATCAACGACCATCTGTGGGGTGATCGAGCCGTACAGTTTGCCGGTTTCGCCTGCTTTGCTGGCAAAGGTCACCACAGCGGCGCTGAGTTTTTCAGCAATGCCGCTCATTTCGTTGTTGAGCGCGGCACGTTTGGCTGCAGCCGCGCTGCGAATGCGATCCACCTGCTTGAGCGCACCAGGGGTGGCCAGAACAGCCAGACCCTGCGGCAACAGGAAGTTGCGCCCGTAACCGTCGGCAACGCGTTTCACGTCGCCAGCGCGGCCGAGCTTGTAAACGTCTTTGGTCAGTAGAACCTTCATTGGGTCAAGCCCTTTCCTTACGTAAGATTTTGTCTGCAGGATGAAGGGTACAACATCCTGAGCGGACGGATTTTACCACGAAGTGACTTTTTTTTCCACGTCGCGGTGATATCCGGTTTTATGCGTGCGCAAATTGGCGGCGGACCTGGAATTACATTAATCCACTTCCCAGGGTGGGATGCCTTGTCCACCACCGCCAGCCAGCGAGGTTCGCAACGTTTCGCCTAGCTCGGGTATCACATCAGCCACAGCTGCCAGCAAGCCAAAACAGCCTGCGATCATCATATCCCCATAGGGCACTGCAAAGTACGGTCTGAGCGCTGAGCCGCGCAGCATGTTGCGGCGGGGACCGGTTACAACGACGTTGAAATCCGGGTAATCCATTGGCAGCGGTTTGTTTTCATAAACAAGTGCACCGTGACCATTGTCTTCAAACACAGCATTGTTTGTCAGGGTACCGGCGGCAAGTTCGCGTAGAAGGCTTTCCAGTTTCGCAGGGTTCAGAAAACCTGTGTGGTGCTCAAAAACACCCGCAATGCCTTTCTCGCCCAGACGGAATGCCAGGGTGTGGAAATTGCCAATGTTGACGATCAGGTTCTCTTTATGCAATGCCAGCATTGGGTCAAGCGTCGCACCTAAGATTGCAGCGGCGGCCGTGTCCATCAAGACCAGCGGCGCGGGAATTGAGCTGGCTGATTTCGCAACGGCTGCCATGCGCGTAAGCGTCGGGGGGATCTGTTCTGCTGGATAGGCAAAGGCACTCAATCGGTTTTTGGCTCGGATTCGTTCATCCAGGTAATCAAAACGGTAGCGCCGATCCGAAACTCCGACCGGCGCGGCACCATGGTCAAAGACTGCCACTGCCACCGCATCCAGGCCATGAAGCGATAAGCCGAATGGCGCCAGTGCATAGCGCAGTGCGATGGGGTCGAAATCAGCAAGATGCAAGCGCAAGATCGATTCGGGCAGCCGGCGGGCCTCATCTTCGCTGACCAACTGGATACCCAGTTCAGCGACAGCCTGTAGGTTATCATTGATTGTTTTAGCGGCATCCGAAGTGGCAAACACTTTCTGGCCTGCCTGAAGATGGGCTTCAATCGCCCAGGCAGCTGGTCCACCGCCCATCGTGACACCTGTGAGCAAAACGCTCTCCTTGCGCCGGGTAGCTTCACGCAAGCGGCGGTTGATGATCATGGTCGGAGCCGGCATGATCAGCTTGAATCCGTTTTCCAGATCCAGCCGGGAATCGTACAGGAAGATATCCTGTGTGCCTGTGCCAATATCCACAGAAAGGATTTTCATGCTTCCTCGCGTTTCCGATGCAGTCCTCTTGCGCGTGCTACGGGCAGGGCCACCAGGATACCCGTTTCTGGCAAATCCAGGTTGCCTGTTACCGATTCGGTGGCTGCAATGACCTTATCGACCATCTCATCCCCGTGAACGATGGTGATGAATGTGCGGTTGGTATTCTGCGCGCGTTCTAAAAGGTCGTCCAGGCTGGGAATGAGGGGAAGATCTTCGCGCAAACCGCTGCCATTGCGATAACGGGCTAAACCGGTACTGAGCATGATTGTGATTCCGCCAACACCTACCTCATCCCATGCAGACAGCAGGTCTTCCATTTTGGCGATGTCGTGCATCACAAACCAAATCATGTAATCCATAGAACCTCCATCTTATCCTTCAGGTTGAGGAACAGCGGGGGGTGGTTTTGGCGCGCGAAATGCCGCGCGCAGCAAAGGAGGTGTTACCAGTGTGGTGATGAGTACCATCCCAACAATATCTGAAAAAAGTTCAGCCGACAGCAGGCCTGCGTTTAAACCAACATTGGCGACAATCAGCCCAACCTCCCCGCGCGAAATCATGCCAATGCCAAGTTGCAGCGATTCACGCAAGGAGTACTTGCCCAGATATGCACCCAACCCGGCACCGAGAAGTTTGCCAAAGATGGCAACAAGAGTGATCAGGATCGCAATCCAAAGTGCAGAAAGCCCCAGTTCTCGAATGTTGACTTCCAACCCGATGCTGATGAAGAAGATTGGGACAAAGAAACTGTATGCCAACGAACCGAGCCCATTCTCAATGAGATGTGACTCGGGTGTGCGTCCAAACATGAGCCCAGCCAAAAATGCGCCTGTGATGGCGGCCATGCCTCCAACCACCTCCGCGGCTAACCCATAAAAGAGCAAGATTACAATTGCCAGGCTGACAACCCCCTGGCTGATGTTTAACCGGGAGGTCAAACGGCTGATGCGCGGCAAAGCCCAAAGGCCGAAAGCTGCTGAAAGCCCCAAAAAGAGGATCATTTTGCCAATGACCAGCAGAATTGCCCCAAAACCACCGCTGCCGCCTTCGAGGGCGAGAAATATAGACAGCAGTAGAATGACAAGGATATCGTCAAAGACCGCCGCCCCCAGTAAACCCAGTCCAACCCGGTTGCGTAATACCTTTAATTCCATTAAAGTTTGAGCTGAAATGCTCACACTGGTTGCACCCAGCGTCAGGCCCAGGAACAGGGCGCGAGAAAAATCCATGTCCAACATCAAGCCAACGATGAGGCCAAGTCCAACTGGCAAAACGACGCCCAGAGAACCCGCCAGCGCAGATACTTTGAGGTTACGCGCCAGGTCTTTGAATTCCAATTCAAGACCAGCCAGAAACATCAAGAACATCACACCTAATTCACCCAGCTCGCCAATGGTTTGATCGAGGTGATTATCGGTGATAAAGCCCAAATGTGTGATATTTATGAGCGACGGCCCGAGGATCACACCCACCAGCAGCTCACCCAAAACTGAGGGTTGCCCGAGGCGCGTACTCAAATAACCTCCCAACTTGGCTGTGAGGATCATGACAGCAATCAAGAAAGCCAATTGAAGGAAGGAGCTCATCGAGTATATTCCTTTCGGAAATCAGGAAGGTTATCCAAAGTTTACCATAAATAAATCCACTGCCTTTTAGCAGTTCCATCAGGTATACTTTGAACTATCTCACAATGATTCGAGGCACATCCATGGATTTTGATGCTGAACGCAGACGTTGGGAAGAGACCACCCTTCAGCCGGTGCTGAACAAATCACCTGAGCGGAAGGCGCGGTTTACCACTCCATCGGGGATTGATCTGCCGCGCGTATCGCTGCCCCAGGATTATGAGTACATGGAAAAGTTGGGCTTTCCGGGAGAATACCCATTTACCCGCGGCGTCCAGCCGACCATGTACCGCGGCCGCTTTTGGACAATGCGCCAGTACGCAGGTTATGCATCGGCGGAAGAGTCCAATCAGCGATACCGCTACCTCCTTCAGCAAGGCCAGACTGGCCTTTCGGTGGCCTTTGATCTGCCAACGCAGATCGGCTATGACGCCGACGATCCGATGGCACTGGGCGAGGTGGGCAAAGTGGGCGTGTCCATCTCTTCATTACGGGATATGGAATTGCTGTTCAAAGACATTCCGTTGGATAAAGTCTCCACCAGCATGACCATTAATGCGCCTGCGGCAATATTATTGGCCATGTATATCGCTGTGGCGAAAAGGCAGGGCGTGGCTGAAAAGGCGCTGCGTGGCACCATTCAAAACGACGTCCTCAAGGAATATGTTGCCCGCGGTACTTACATCTTCCCGCCGACACCCTCGATGCGTCTTATTACCGACATTTTTAAGTATTGCGAAACCAATGTGCCGCGCTGGAACACGATCAGCATTTCTGGTTATCACATCCGCGAGGCCGGCTCGACAGCTGTGCAAGAAGTCGCCTTCACCCTGGCGGATGCAATCGCCTACGTTCAGGCAGCCATCGACGCTGGTTTGGAAGTGGATGGAATTGCATCTCAACTTTCCTTCTTCTTTGCTGCGCATAGCAATTTCCTCGAGGAAGTTGCCAAGTTCCGTGCAGCGCGCCGCCTGTGGGCAAATATCATGAAGGAACGTTTCCATGCTCAAGACCCGCGTTCCTGGATGCTGCGCTTCCACACGCAGACGGGCGGCTCGACGCTGACCGCGCAGCAGCCTGAGAACAATATCGTCCGCGTGGCTATTCAGGCGCTGGCGGCGGTGATTGGCGGGACGCAGTCATTGCATACCAACAGTATGGACGAGGCCCTGTGGCTGCCCACCGAAAAATCGGTGCGTGTGGCGCTGCGGACGCAGCAGATCATTGCACACGAATCTGGCGTTGCCGACAGCATTGATCCGCTGGCGGGTTCATTTGTCATTGAGCAGTTGACCGATGAAATTGAGCGCCAGGCCAAGGAATACATCCGCAAGATTGACGAGATGGGTGGTGCTCTGGCTTCAATTGAAAAGGGATACATGCAAGGAGAAATCCAGGAAAGCGCCTACCGGCATCAAATGAGCATTGAAAACGGCGAAACTACCATTGTCGGCGTGAATGCCTTCCAGGTGGAAGAGCAATTGGAGATGGAAGCGCTCAAAGTGGATCCGTCCATCGAAATCAATCAGCGTGCCCGGTTGGCCGAACTGCGCGCCAACCGCGACAACGCGCGCGTTGGCGAACTCTTGGGGCAGCTCGAAACAGCTGCGAAAGGCAGCGAGAACCTCATGCCGCTGTTCATCACTTGCGTCGAAAACGATATCACGCTGGGTGAAATCTGCAATGTGCTGCGCAATGTCTGGGGGGAGTATCAGGCCCCAGCTTTGGCGTAAACAACCAAAAGGCGAGGAGAAACATGGCAAAGATTCAAAAAATCAATCATGTTGCGATTGCCGTCCCTGATCTGGAAGCATCGCTGACCTTCTGGCGCGACGCGCTCGGTTTAGCGGTCGATCATGTAGAGGATGTGCCCAGCCAGAAATCTATGGTGGCATTTATTCCATGCGGCGACAGCGAGGTGGAACTGGTCAAACCGACCGCTGAAGATACAGGCGTAGCGAAATTCATCGCTGAGCGCGGTGGTGGCATGCATCACCTGTGCTTTCAGGTTGACAACATCGAAGAAATGTTAGCAGACATGAAGGCGAAAGGCATCCGTTTGATCAACGAATCACCGCAAGTGCTGCCCGGCCGCAAGATGGCCTTTGTCCACCCCAAAAGTACTGGCGGCGTGCTGGTCGAACTGTATCAGCTGACCGAAAAGTAATCATTTGATGCCAAATTAAAGAACTGCCGGTTGAATTGCCGGCAGTTCTTTTTTTTCTTGACCAGTTGGTCTAGATCCAACCCATCGGGATGAAGATCAGCAGCGAGGCCAAAATCACAGCCCAGATCACGCCGACAGTGATCACCTTGCTCTTGAGCTTTTTCATGTCGTACACCCAGAAAGAAACCAGGAAAAAAGGCACATAGCCAATTAAGAAGATCAGCCAGGGTGCAGAGCGGCTCCACCAGGGATAATCCCAGGTTAACATTCCGGCAGCGTTTAAGATGCATTCGATGAGCACGCAAAAGATAGAACCGGCAATGATGAAGAAAAGGCGATTCGGAATGCCGAAAATTTTCGCTGTTTTATCCTGCGGCAGCATTTTGCACCAGATAATCCCGCTGATGGCGAACATGAATGTGATTTCAATATTCAAACCGGCGAGAATCAAATAAGCTGTCTGACCGGGTGCACCCCAAACTGGCGCATATCCGTTGAAGTGCAGTACCAGCGAATTCCAGATTTCATTGATCCAGTCCATGCCCCAAAAGGCGAGGCCGGCAAGAACCAGACTCCAATCGCGTTTCTGAACTTCAATTGTGTAAATGTAGAACAGCAGCGCAAGCAGCGGAATGACATACCACTGCAAGGTGGATGGATCGCGAAGAATGGATATTGCCCGTTGGGTTGCTTCTGACATAATTATTCCCTCCGTATTGTTATCCCATCCAGAAATTCAGTTTTGTAACGATTGTTGACCTGACTTCCAAAATTAGCAGGCGTTCAACGGGTATTATTCTCAGAATTGCATCTTAAAAAACCGCCCCGTAGCCGAGGCGGTTGGTGGTAAGCAGACGAAGCGCGTCAGGCGTGGGCAGTCTGCTGATCGATCATCTGCTGTTCTTCCTCTTGTGCAGCTTTCATGCCACGCTCGACATTGACTTTCGTCAGCAGGAACATGCCGAGCAAGAAGAAGAGGATCAACGAAACGATGCTCAGACGACTATGGCCCACGATGGTAGATACCACGCCAAAGATTGCCGGGCCAAGGATGGACGCAAATTTCTCGGAAACGCTAAAGAAGCCATAGAATTCAGCCGATTTGCTTTTGGGCATCAGCCGGCCGATGAGCGAGCGCGAGAGTGCCTGACTGCCGCCCTGCACGGTGGCTACGGCCGCACCCAGCACCCAGAACTGCCATTCATGGTAGAGGAAATATCCTGCGATGGCGATCAGTGTATAGATTGTCAGACTGAGGTAGATTGATTTCTTGGTGCCAATCTTGCGCGATAGCCAGCCGAAGAGGAAGGCAAAAGGCGCGGCCAGGAATTGCACCATCAGCAACGTGCCGATCAGCGTGGTCTGGCCGAAGCCGAGTTCGTTGCCGTAAGCTGTGGCCATCACAATAATCGTGCCGATGCCGTTGGCGTAAATCCAGAAGGCCAGCAGAGCCATCGCCAGGTCACGGTAGTTGCGAATCTCTTTGAACGTTTGTGCCAGGCGCTTGAAACTGGCCTGAACCGGATTGAAGCGCTCTTCGCCAGGATGAATGCGGCGTGGCGGCTCCTTAACCCGAAGCAGCAGCGGCAGGGTGAAAACAGCCCACCAAACCGCCACGGTCAGGAAGGATAAGCGCGTCATCAGGCCAGCGTCAATTCCGGGCACCAACTCGGGTACGATCATGATCATGGCCAGGTTGATCGCCAGTAGCAGCCCGCCGCCGATGTAGCCCATGGCGTACCCTCGGGAGGATACCTGGTCGATTTCATCCGGGTTGGCAACGTGCGGCAGGAGGGCATCATAGTAAACCAGGCTGCCAGCAAAACCAATGTTCCCGAGCGTGAAAAAGATCGAGGCCAACAGCCAATCACCGGTCTGGATAAAGTACAGCAATGCAGTCCCGGTCACGCCCAGGAACATGAAAATGGTCAGAAATTTCTTCTTGGCTCCACTAAAATCGGCCACCGCACCGAGGATCGGGCTGATGATGGCGGCAATCAGGGCTGAAATAGAGGAGGTATAGCCCCAGTAGGCGGTGGCGATATTCGCCGGCAGGCCGGCGGTGGCCACCGAGGTGTAATACACCGGCAAAACTGCTGCCATGATGGTGGTTGCGAAGGCTGAATTGGCCCAGTCGTACATCGTCCAGGCGGATATGGCACGTTTGTGTGAGATTTGATCCATGGATCAGTCCTTGAATGGGTTTGAGGGATAATTGAAGTATAGCAGAGAGCGTGGAAAACAAGGGCCGTGCTAGAATAAAAAGAACGGAGAAACTAATCCGGGAGGGGAAAATGAACCGACATTGGGGTGGATGGGTGGCTGTATTGTTTATACTGCTGACACGGACTGGCGCTCGACCATGATGGCCAATTCGGCGCGCGATCCATATTATCGCGCATCCGTCCGGCGCGAAATTCTGGCCAATCCTGATTATGATGAATTTATACAAGACAAATGTTCCACATGCCACGTGCCAATGGCGCATTTCACCATCGCGGCGGCTGGCGGCAAAACGGCGATGTTAGATGACGGTGTTTTTGCTTCTACGCATCCTGATCAGGCCCTGGCGCTGGACGGTGTCTCCTGCACGCTCTGCCATCAAATTCAGGCTGAGAAGCTGGGTATGGCTGAAAGCTTTAGCGGCGGATTGATCTTCGACCAAAACAAACCAGCCGGTGAACGAGAACTCTATGGGCAGTTCCCTGTGGCTGAAAGTTGGGTGACGGTCATGCAGGCAGCTTCAGGATTCGTTCCAGTGCAGGCAACTCATACCGAGCAATCTTCATTGTGCGCCACCTGTCATAACCTGTTTACCCCTTATATTGATAACGATGGGAAGGTCAGCGAAGTGTTGTTTCCAGAACAGACGCCGTACACAGAATGGGAAAACAGCGTTTATGCAAATGGCGTTTCCTGTCAAAACTGTCATATGCCTGATGCCGGGGAAGCAGTAGCTATTTCAACCGTCAACCCAGAAAAAAAGTCGCCTTTCCGGCAGCATACATTTATCGGTGGTAACCAGTTCATGCTTGGGCTATTGCAGGCGAATGGAGACGCTCTTGGAGTGACCGCGCTGGATGCGCACTTTGAGCAGACGATCCAACTCACCGAACAGCAGCTCGCGGAAAAAACCGCAAAATTAAGCTTGCTGCCGAAAATTGAAGGCGAGATTTTGAACCTGCAGGTGAAAATTGAAAACCTCACCGGGCATAAGTTTCCTACCAGTTTTCCTTCACGGCGCGTTTGGCTGCATGTGGTGGTGACCGATAAAAATGGAACGGTGGTGTTCGAATCCGGCGGCTGGGATGAAAAAGGTGCTATCCTTGGCAATATCAACGATCAGGATGTTGCCAGGTTTGAACCGCACTATGAGGTCATCACGCTGCCAGACCAGGTGCAGATTTACGAAACGATCATTGGCGATCCTGATGGGGCGGCGACCACGACACTTTTGCGCGCTCAGCGATACCTGAAAGATAACCGGCTGCTTGCGGCAGGGATGGATAAGGGCGGTTTGCCGGTTGAAATCGGGGTAGTTGGCGAAGCGGGGCAAGACGCCGATTTTGATGATGGAAGCGACAGCCTGATTTACCAGATGCCGCTGAACGGGGACGGGCCGTTCCAGGTGACAGTCGAATTACTCTATCAATCCATTGGCTACCGCTGGGCTGAAAATCTGAGGGGTGAGCCTTTCACCGAGGAGGCGCAAAGCTTCCTGGACATGTTGAAAAAAACGCCGCTCACGCCTGTAAAGGTGACGCAGGCCAGCGCCGAAATCAATCTCCCGTGATTTGTTGATTTCTGAATAAATCAGAATAATACGCCGCCGCAATTGCAGCGGCGTATTATTATTTAACTCTTGTTCTATGAACATAATTTCGATATAATAAGCCTGTTCGGGAGGAATCGCATGGGAACGATGCCGATCACCAAGGTCGATCAAGAACTTGCACTGGATGGTATAATTCAAGGTCATGAATTTGACGGGAATGATGATTCCCGATGGAAGGCGGAAGATACACTCATGGCCCAAAATGTTATCCGTGTCGTCGGTGCGCGCGCGCATAACCTGAAGAATATTACTGTTGAAATCCCGCGCGATAAACTCGTGGTGATTACTGGTCTCTCCGGTTCGGGCAAGAGCTCACTGGCGTTTGATACCATCTTTGCCGAAGGGCAGCGACGGTATGTTGAATCGCTTTCTTCATATGCTCGCCAGTTTCTCGGACAGATGGACAAACCTGATGTCGATTATATCGACGGCCTTTCGCCGGCAGTATCGATTGATCAGAAGGCCACATCGCACAATCCGCGTTCCACGGTTGGAACGGTCACCGAGATTTATGACCACCTGCGCCTGTTGTTTGCCCGTGCAGGCATTCCGCACTGCCCAGTGTGTGGTCGTGAGGTTAGCAAACAGTCCGCGCAGGAAATTGTGGATGCGTTGGAAAACCTGCCTGAAGGATCGCGGTTGTTGATCCTGGCGCCGGTGGTGCGCGGGCGCAAAGGTACCTACCAGGCTGTGCTCGACGAAATCCGCAAGGCCGGTTTTGTGCGCGTGCGCGCCGATGGCACGGTATACAGTCTGGAAGAAGAAATCACGCTCGATCGGTATAAGATTCACACAATTGAGGCTGTTGTGGACCGGCTGGTGATCAGCAAGCCTGAAAGTGATGAAGAGCGTCGGCAAGCGCGTTCGCGGCTGACCGATTCGGTGGAGACTGCGCTGAAACTGGGCGAGGGTTACCTGACGGTGCAAAACCTGTCTGTTGATCCGCCGGTGGATCTATATTTTTCTGAACACCTGGCCTGTCCGGTTCACAATATCAGCCTGCCGGAAATTGAACCGCGCACGTTTTCTTTCAACACGCCACACGGTGCCTGTCCTGATTGTCAGGGATTGGGCAGTAAACTGGAAATCGATCCGGATTTGCTTATCCCTGATCCAGATCGCACATTTAACGAAGGGGCCATTGCAGCGTTGGAATGGAACGGCCCGCGTGAGCAAGGTGGGTATTACTGGCAGATGGTCGAAGCGGTCGCGAAACGCTATCACATCAACCTGGACGTTCCGGTTAACTCCCTGCCGCCAGAGAGTGTCAACAAAATTCTTTACGGAACAGGCAGCGAAGAATTGACCGTGCAGTTAAACGGCCGAAATGACCGCCAGTCCATCTACACCACGACATTTGAGGGTGTGATTCCTAACCTGGAACGGCGCTATCGCGAGACGAACTCGGAATTTATTCGCAACAAAATTGCTGAGTTCATGACAGACCGTCCTTGCCCCACCTGCAATGGTAACCGCCTGCGCCCGGAAGCGTTGGCGGTGACGGTTGATGATTTCAACATCGTCGAGGTGACAAGTTGGCCGGTGGTGCGCACCCTGGCCTGGATCGACCGGTTGGGTGGGAGCGATTCGTCGCTCAATTCCCGCCAGCAGGCGATTGTTGACCGTGTTATCAAGGAAATCCGTTCGCGCCTTGGTTTCCTGGTGGATGTTGGTTTGGATTATCTCACCTTGCGGCGCTCCGCTGGTTCGCTTTCGGGGGGTGAGGCGCAGCGCATCCGGCTGGCCACGCAGATCGGCTCGCGGTTGATGGGAGTCTTATATGTGCTGGACGAGCCTTCGATTGGTCTGCATCCGCGTGACAACAGCCGCCTGCTGGAGACTCTAAAAAATTTGCGCAATCTAGGCAACACTGTGCTGGTTGTCGAGCATGACGACGATACGATCCGCTCGGCAGATTGGGTGGTGGACCTGGGGCCTGGTGCAGGCGAACACGGCGGACGTGTGGTGGCCGAAGGAACCCCGGAGCAAATCCTGGCGAATCCCGAGTCGCTGACCGGCGCATATCTTTCCGGTCGAAAGCAAGTTCCGCTGCCAGAGGGCCGGCGGCTTGGCAACGGACAGCATTTACGCGTTATCGGGGCACGCCAGAACAACCTGCGAAACATATCTGTCGATATTCCGCTTGGTAAGCTGGTGTGCATTACAGGTGTATCTGGTTCGGGTAAGTCAACGCTGATGGTGGACATCCTGTACAACGCGTTGGCGCGCGACCTTAACCGCGCACATACCCAACCGGGCGATTATGACAAGATTGAGGGCATTGAATTGCTCGATAAAGTGATCAACATCGACCAATCGCCCATCGGTCGCACGCCGCGTTCGAACCCGAGCACCTACACTGGCATGTTTGATGAAATCCGCTCGCTTTATGCAGAAATGCCGGAAAGTAAAATGCGCGGTTACAAAGCTGGACGCTTTTCTTTCAATGTGCACGGCGGGCGCTGCGAAGCCTGTCAGGGGCAAGGTCAATTACGGATTGAGATGCAATTCATGCCGGACGTTTATGTGCCGTGCGATGTGTGCCACGGCAGCCGCTTCAACCGCGAAACGCTACAGGTGCGCTTTAAGGGCAAGACTATTGCCGATGTTTTGGATACAACTGTCGATGAGGCCGTGGATTTGTTTTCCAACTTTCCCTCAATCGCGAACAAATTGCGCCTGCTTCAGGATGTTGGGTTGGGCTACGTGCGCATCGGACAACCCGCCACCACACTCTCGGGCGGCGAGGCACAGCGCGTTAAACTGGCAAAGGAGCTTTCACGGCGTGCCACAGGCCGCACCTTTTACGTTCTGGACGAGCCTTCGGTCGGGTTGCATGCTGCCGATGTTCACCGCTTGATTGAGGTGCTGCAGCGGCTGGTTGACTCGGGAAATTCGGTGCTCATCATTGAACATAACCTGGATATCATCAAAGTAGCTGATTACATCATTGATCTTGGCCCTGAAGGCGGTGACCGCGGTGGTATGGTCGTTGCCACCGGCACGCCGGAAGAGGTTTGCGAAAATGAAGCGTCCTATACCGGCCGTTACTTAAAGGACTACCTGAAGATTCACCATCAATACCGCATGAGTGCTTGATAGTCCTAATCTTGGGAAAAAATCAAACGCCCGGCGCCTGGCGCCGGGTGTTTGATTATCTTTTCTTTACAATGGAAGGGATCTATTCCTGGTTGTTCACTGCACGGCCGACGCCGTAATAGGTGAAACCCTGCTCGCGCAGTCGGTCGGCATCCCAGAGGTTGCGGCCGTCCATAATGATCGGCTGGCGCATCAATTCGTGGATGCGCTCGAAGTCGAGCTGTTTGAACTCATTCCACTCGGTGGCAAGTACCAGCGCGTCCACGCCTTCAGCCACTTCGTAAGGGTTGTTGCACAGCGTAAGGCGCGGGAACATCTGGGCGGCGTTTTCCATGGCTTGTGGATCGTAGGCTTTGACGTGCGCGCCTTCGTTTTGCAACAGGTGGATCAATTCAACAGCCGGGGCTTCGCGCATATCGTCGGTGTTGGGTTTGAACGCCAGACCAAGCACGCCGATTTCGCGGTCGTTGAGGCCGCCCAGGGCTTTGCGCAACTTGACAATCACACGCCGGCGCTGATTGCGGTTGATTTCCATGACCGCCTGTAGTAGTTGCGGATGCGTGCCATGCAGCACAGCCATGTGCGCCAGGGCTTTGACATCCTTAGGGAAGCACGAGCCGCCCCAACCCAAGCCGGCATCCAGAAAGGATGGGCCGATACGTTTGTCGAGACCCATGCCGCGCGCAACTTCTTTCACATCCGCACCCATTTCCTCGCACATGTTCGCAATTTCATTGATGAAGGAAATGCGCGTGGCAAGAAATGCATTCGATGCGTACTTGATCATCTCGGCTGTGCGCAGGTCAGTGATCACGATCGGGCAGCGCAGCGTCAGGTAGAGCTCGGCGACTTTGTTGGCCGCTTCGCGTTCGGTGGAACCGAGCACAACCCGGTCTGGATTCATAAAATCGTTGATCGCTGAACCCTCGCGCAGAAACTCTGGATTGGAAACCACGTGGAATTCAAGTGGTTTGCCGCCACGGCGCTTCTTGATCACGTCAGCCACCCAGTCGCCAGTGCCCACCGGAACGGTGGATTTGTTGACGACCACGATGGGATTATCAACCAGGTCGGCAATTGCCTCGGCTGCCGAACGGACATACTGCAAATCGGCTTCGCCATCTACGCCAGAGGGCGTACCGACCGCGATAAACGCAATTTCAGCGTCCTTGAGCGCCTCGTGATAGTCTGTTGTGAAAACCAGACGGCCAGCGCGCACATTCTGGGCTACCAGTTGCTCCAGCCCTGGTTCATAAATGGGCATGATCCCATTCTTTAATTTGCTGATGCGGGTTTCATCCACATCCAAGCAGGCAACTTCATTTCCAAGGTCTGCAAAACATGTTCCTGTTACCAGTCCAACATAACCGGTTCCGATCACACAAATTTTTGTCATATACTCGCATCCTCCTGTTGATCAGGTCGATTATAGCTTAAAGTAAATAATGCGCGGGAAGAATGCATTTTTGACCCATCAAATTTAACCCACAGGCTATAATAAGAGCAGGTTTTGATGTGATATTGATTGGCAGCCCCTCATATGCATCCTATATCAGTCAATAATAATGAATAATGATGGAGAAGATAGCATGACTGCACAAATTTTGGATGGAAAAGCACTTGCGGCAGAAATTCGTGCTGATGTGAAGGCTAAAATCGAGGCCCGTGTTGCAGCCGGAAAATCGGTTCCCGGTTTAGCAACCGTTCTTGTGGGTGATAATCCCGCTTCGCAATCTTATGTCCGTTCAAAGCGTAAATCCAGCGCTGAAGTGGGTATCGAATCCTTTGGCTTTGAACTACCCGCCACGGCAACACAGGAAGAGGTGGAAAAGCTGGTCAAAGAATTGAACGCCGACCCCAAAGTCCATGGGATCCTGGTGCAGTTGCCGCTGCCTGCCCACCTGGATGAAGAGCGGGTGCTGAGCCTGATCAGCATCCAAAAAGATGTAGATGGGTTTCATCCAATTAACATCGGCCGGTTGGCACAAAAAGGGCGCGATCCAATGTTTGTGCCCTGCACGCCGGAGGGTTGCATGTACATGATTCAAAAATCGGTGCCCAAAGTAGAGGGCATCAATGCAGTGGTCTTGGGCCGGTCCAATATTGTCGGCATGCCGGTGGCGTTGCTGCTGGTGCGTGCCAATGCCACGGTCACCATCTGTCACTCGCGCACAAAAAACTTACCCGATGTGGTACGCCAGGCGGATGTTCTGGTGGCTGCGGTGGGACGGCCGGAGATGGTGCGCGGCGATTGGGTCAAGCCTGGCGCGGTGGTGATTGATGTGGGCATCAACCGGGTGGACGACCCCAGCCAGCCCAAAGGCTACCGCATGGTCGGGGATGTCAACTTCGAGGAAGTCAAAGAAGTGGCCGGGGTGATTACGCCGGTGCCGGGAGGGGTAGGGCCGATGACCATCGCCATGCTCCTGCGCAACACGCTTCACGGAGCTGAATTGTCGGACAAGTGACAAAGATCATGTTGTCTGACAATTGACTTTTCAGGGGTTTGTGAGTAAACTGATTTTACTTCCCGCCTCGCAGGCGGCAGATCCCCAAATCATTTTGAATACCCCTGAAAACATGACCACTCTTCTTGTAAAGAATGCCAGTGTTTTGGTAACCATGGACGGCCAGCGCCGGGAAATATCCGGTGGTGGCCTTTTCATTCGAGATGGATTCATCGAGCAGGTAGGGAATAGCGAAACGCTGCCAGAGACCGCCGATGAAGTCCTGGATCTCAGCGGGCACATTGTGCTGCCCGGACTGATCAATACGCACCATCACTTCTACCAAACGTTGACCCGCGCCGTGCCCGCTGCACAGGATGCTAACCTGTTTGGCTGGCTTAAGACGCTTTATCCGATTTGGGCGCGCATGACCCCTGAGGATATCTTCATCTCGGCACAGACGGCAATGGCAGAATTATTGCTCTCTGGTTGCACCACCGCGTCAGACCATCTCTACCTGTTTCCAAATGGCTCGAAGCTGGACGATGAAATTGCCGCTGCCCGTGAGGTCGGAATGCGCTTGCATGCCTCCCGCGGTTCCATGAGCCTGGGCGAAAGCAAGGGCGGTCTGCCGCCCGACAGCGTGGTGGACAGCGAAGAGCACATCCTGGAAGATAGTGTCCGTTTGATCGAAACCTACCATGATCCGAAACCCGGATCGATGCTTCAGATCGTCCTTGCACCCTGTTCGCCCTTTAGCGTGACTGGTGAGCTGATGAAGCGAAGCGCCGCCTTGGCCCGTCAATACGGTGTTCACCTGCACACACACCTGGCAGAAACGCAGGACGAAGAAGAATTCTGCCTGCAGATGTTCGGATACCGGCCCGTGCCGTATATGCAATCGGTGGACTGGATTGGGCCGGACGTGTGGTTTGCGCATTCGGTACATGTTACGCAGGAAGAAATCCACCTGTACGCTCGCACCGGTTGCGGGGTGGCGCATTGCCCATCTTCGAACATGCGCCTGGCGTCTGGCATCGCACCTGTCCTGCGCTACCGCGAGGCCGGCGTGAAGGTGGGTTTGGGCGTGGACGGCTCGGCCAGCAACGACGGGTCGCACATGCTGGGCGAAGCACGACAGGCCATGCTGCTTTCGCGGCTTGGGGCAGGCGTGGCGGGGGCATCGCTTTCGGGTTCCGATGCGCCGCCCTTGATGACCGCGCGGCAGGCACTGGAACTGGCCACACGCGGCGGCGCATCCGTTTTGGGGCGCGACGACCTCGGCTCGCTGGAACCGGGAAAGTGCGCTGATTTTTTTGCCATCGACCTTGAGCGGCTTGATTATGCCGGCGCGCTGCATGATCCTGTTGCCGCGCTGGTCTTCTGTAGCCCGCAGCGAGTGGATTTATCCGTAATTGGCGGCAAGGTGGTGGTGCGTAGTGGTGAACTGCTGACCGTTGACGTGCCAAAACTGGTCAAGCGTCACAATCAGGCTGCCCAACGGTTGATCGGGTAAACCAATCAGCTCCTTATCACAGCTTCAACATCGACAGGAACAGGTCATATTCATGAGCATGAACACATTCTGGCAGAGAGATACGCAGTTGCTCGTCGATTGCGTGATGGGACGCGTACACGCTGATCTGGTTATCCGAAATGGTCAGTGGGTGTCGGTGCAGTCTGGAGAGATCATTACGGCGACCGATGTGGCTATGATCGATCGCCGCATTGCCTATGTTGGCCCGGATGCTTCCCACACCATCGGACCGAAGACTCGCGTCCTTGATGCGGCAGGGCGGTATCTGGTTCCCGGTTTGCTGGATGGCCACATGCACATTGAATCGGGCATGTTGACGGTGACAGAATTTGTGCGTGCCGTGCTGCCGCACGGCACGACCGGCATGTTTGTCGATCCGCATGAGATTGCAAACGTTTTTGGCCTTCGAGGCGTGCGCCTGATGGTGGATGAGGCTGCCCTGCAGCCAATTTCCGTTTTTGTGCAAATGCCCTCCTGCGTGCCTTCCTCGCCTGGCTTGGAGACCCCCGGCGCATCCATTGGTCCCGAAGAGGTGGCTGAGGCGATGACCTGGCCGGGCATTATTGGCCTGGGCGAGATGATGAATTTTCCTGGTGTTGTGTCCAGCGATGCGAAAATGCACGCTGAGATGGATGCCACCCGCATGGCCAACAAGGTTATCGGCGGCCATTATCCCATGCTGGATTTAGGGTTGCCCTTCCACGGCTATGTAGCCGGCGGCCCGCAGGATGATCACGAGGGCACGCGCATGGAAGACGCGGTGGCGCGCGTGCGCCAGGGGATGAAAGCGATGTTGCGCTTTGGCTCTGCCTGGCATGATGTGGCCACGCAAGTACGCGCCGTAACCGAAATGGGCCTCGATGCACGCAATTTTATTCTCTGCACCGACGATTCCCACTCCGCTACGCTGATCCAGGAAGGCCACATGGATCGAGTCATCCGCCACGCCATTCTTCAGGGGCTTGAGCCGATCACTGCGATCCAAATGGCCACAATAAACACAGCCGAACACTTTGGCGTGAGCCGTGAGATGGGCATGATCGCACCCGGCCGTTATGCAGATGTGCTCATCGTACCGGATCTGGCCGACTTCCGACCGGATGTGGTGGTTGCGCGGGGTGAAGTGGTGGCTGAACATGGGCGTTTGCTCATTAATCTGCCTCAAGTCAACCATCCCGAGTGGGCGTTGAATTCTGTTCACCTGCGCCGGGCGGTGACGGCTGCGGATTTCCGCCTTCCTGCCCCGTCAAATAATGGATTGGTCAAAGCACACGTTATTGGCGTCATCGAGAATCAGGCACCCACGCGCCACCTGATCATGGAATTTGACCGCGCCAACGGCGAGATTCACTCTGACCTCCAGCGCGATATTGCCAAACTGGCGCTGGTGGAACGCCACCGCGGTACCGGCCGCATTCAGGTTGGCCTGGTGCACGGCTTTGGGTTTACCGAACCCTGTGCCATTGCCACAACCGTCGCGCATGACAGCCATCATATGATTGTGACTGGCACGGATGATGAGAATATGGCCATTGCCGCAAATGCGCTGGCAGCCTGCGGAGGCGGGCAGGTGGTGGTCTTGCGCGGCGAAGTGGTTGGCAAGGTTGAATTGCCCATTGCAGGCTTGATGTCGAATGAACATGCGGAGATCGTGGCTGAAAAAGCATCCACCGTTTTGAAGGGTTTTCAGATGTGTGGGTGTACATTGAACAATCCCAATATGCAATTAAGCCTGCTGGGGCTGGTTGTGATCCCATCCCTGCGTATTTCAGACCTGGGGCTGGTGGACGTGGATCACTTTACGATGATCCCGGTGCTGGAGTGAGGGGGCATGAGGATGGGCATGAGCACTGAGCAAGTTTTGACGGAAGTTGAACCGAAACGCCTGTTTCAACGCCTGCAAAATGAACTCTCCAGCCTGATCGCGGATACCCCTGCCGGTGAGCGACTGCCTTCAGAACCGGAACTGGCCCGGCGGCTGGGCGTTTCGCGCGCCACGTTGCGCGAGGCGATGCGGTCCTTTGAAGGCCAGGGATTGATCCGCCGCCGCCAGGGGGTGGGCACGTTTGTGGTCAATCAGACAAATGTTATCGAAACGGGCCTGGAAGTATTGGAAAGTATTGAAACGCTGGCAAAACGCATGAATTTGCGAGTTTCGATGGGCGATTTGCAGATTGACCATTTAATAGCCGATGAAACCCGGGCTGAGGCTTTGCATGTATTGCAAGGTTCACCCCTCGTGCAGGTGACTCGTGTCATTAATGCTGAAAATCGTCCGGTCGCTTATCTGGTAGATCTGCTGCCTGAGGAACATCTTTCTCCGGCAGATTTGCAGGATGGGTTTACGGGATCGGTGCTCGACCAGCTTTTGCGCCGTCCTACGCTTAAACTTGTGGAGTCGAAAACAGATATTCGTGCTGTTTCTGCCAGCCCGGAAATCGCCCGCGCGCTGCAAATTCAACGCGGCGATGTGTTGCTTTTGTTTGTTGCGCAACTATACGCGGCAGATGGGAGTGTGGTTGACTATTCTTATAGTTATTTTCTCCCAGGTTACTTCCGTTTTCATGTTGTACGGCGCGTATTGACCAGTCATTAATTCGTTGTAGAAAGGTAATGGATTATGAAGGAAATTGAAGTTTTAAAGAAGAAAGTTGAAGAAAATCGCGAGAACATCATCCAGTTCATGCGCGATATTTGCGCCATTCCCAGCATGGAAGGCCAACTGAAAGATGTTGGCGAACGCATTGGCGCAGAAATGACCAAGTTGGGCTTTGACGAGGTGCGTTTCGACAAGATGGGCAATATCCTTGGGCGCATTGGATCAGGCAAACGGGTCATCGTTTTTGATTCGCACATCGACACGGTGGGCGTCGGCGACCCAACGGAATGGGGTTGGGATCCTTTCAAGGGTAAAGTCGAAGACGGCATCCTGTTTGCGCGCGGCGCTTGCGATGAAAAAGGTTCCACCCCTGGCATGGTCTATGGGCTGGCATTTGCAAAGGAACTCGGCTGGCTGGAGGATACCACGGCTTATTATTTTGGGAACATGGAAGAGTGGTGCGACGGCATTGCTCCCAACACTTTTGTCGAAGTGGATCCAAAAGTACGCCCAGATTTCGTTGTCATTGGCGAGCCGACCAAGATGAACGTCTACCGCGGGCATAAGGGCCGCATTGAGTTGAAAATCACCGCAAGCGGCCGGTCGGCCCATGCTGCCACACATTATCTTGGTGACAATGCGGTGTACAAGATGATGGCCGTGATTACGCAGGTCCGCGAACTGGACCGCCGCATGCGGTTTGGCATGGGCAAGCATCCTATCCAGGGGCATCCTTCCATCGCTGTGACGAATGTGGAAGTGCGCACTGCATCACTCAACGCCGTTCCGGATCAGTTTACCATTTACATTGACCGCCGAATCACGTCCAATGAGCCTCATGATGAGGTGATTGCCCAGATTAAGGGTCTGATTCCGGATTATCTGCAGGATGAAATTCACGTTGAAGAATTGTTCTACGATGAACCATCCTATACAGGCTTTGTTTTTCCTGTGAACAAATACTACCCGGCCTGGTTGTTGGATGCTGATCATCCGCTGGTGCAGGTGGGGCAAGAAACGGTGAAGACATTGTGGGGCGAAGAGCGGCCTTTGGGGACGTGGAATTTTTCAACGAATGGTACGTATTGGGCAGGCAAAGCTGGCATTCCATCCATTGGGTTTGGACCGGGAGACGAAGAATATGCACACACGATCCTGGAACAGGTTCCGTTGGATGATGTGGTAAAAGCGACTGAATTCTATGCACTGCTGCCCAAGATGCTAGGCCAAAAGCTCAAATCGTAGCGCTGTTATGAGGTCCAGACGATAAGTTTAAAAAAACCTGGGCTTCATCTTTTTTTACCTTTTTCCAAAAGGAGCTGCATATGCGTAGTTTTGCTGGCCGTGACATTCTTTCATTGAAAGACTTTGAACGAGAAGAGTTTTTTAGAGTCTTTCAGGTCGCTAAGGAATTGGAGCCGATTGCACGCGACCGGCGCAATTCCACTTTGCTGGCTGACAAGACGCTGGTAACGGCATTCTACCAGCCCTCCACGCGGACCCGTTTGGCGCATGAAGCCGCCATGCACCGCCTGGGGGGGCATGTGACAGGCTTCTCGGATGCCAAAATGACCCGAGCTGGCGACTTTTATCAGGAGTCGATCAAGGATACGGTCAAAATGCTGGAATTTTACGGCGATGTGATCGTTATGCGCCATTTCCAGCAGGGCGCTCCGCATGAGGCAGCCAAATGGGCTTCAGTGCCGATCATCAACGGCGGCGACGGCTGGGGTGAACACCCCACCCAGATTTTGACCGATCTCTACACGGTGCTGCAGGAAAAAGGCAGAATTGATGGTTTGAAGTGGGTGGCGGTTGGCGATATGCGCATGCGCACCATGCACTCGCTTTCGTATGCGTTAACCCAATTCGATTGCCCCATTACGTATGTCGCGCCGCCCGAAATGAGCCTGACGGCAGAATTCAAAGAGGAACTGAAACAATACAGTCTGAACTTTAAGGAAGCCGAGCATGTAGAACAATGCATCGCCGATGCGGATGTCATTCTGGTGGAACCGGTTGTTCAGCCAGATTACACCAAAGACCGCGATGTGCGCAAAGGTGACACCGGCCAGACACCGTCCAATTACAAGATCACCCGTGAATTGCTGACGACGAAGGCAAAGTCGGATGCCATTCTGCTGCACTCGCTGCCGCGTATGGATGAAATTCCCACCGACGTGGACATCACCCGTTGGTCGCGCTACTGGCAGGAGGCCTTCAACGGCGTGGTCATGCGTATGGCACTTCTGGCACTGGTGTTGGGCCGGATGGAATAAGTCGAATTTGTCAATAATGCGCCGGGAAGGGGTTGCTTTCCTGCCTGGTGCAGTTAAAAAACCAAAGAGAGGATAAGATGCAAACCTTTTTACACGGTCGCGATTTAATTGGTGACCTGGACTTCTCGAAGGAAGAAGTCGAAACGGTACTGGATGTGGCGTTTGACCTCAAACGCAAACGCGCTTTGAATGAACCGACCCCTTACCTGCGCGACAAGGTGCTGGCGATGTTGTTCTTCTTCTCCAGCACGCGCACACGCGGCTCTTTTGAAGCTGGCATTGCTCAGTTGGGCGGTCATGGTGCTTTCATCGAAAGCTCCACCACGCAGATCAAGCACGGCGACACCCCGGTAGAAATCGGCGAGATTTACGGCCGCTATTTCGACGGCCTTGCCATTCGCCATTGCGACTGGCAACTTGGCAATAAGTACATCAACGAGGTTGCCAGGGCTTCTCGCGCGCCGGTCCTCAATATGCAATGCGACATTTACCACCCCTTCCAGTGCCTGGCCGACCTGATGACCATCATGGAAAAGAAGGGCCGCGATCTGCGCAAGAAAAAGATTGTGGTTTCCTGGGCATATGCTGCTTCATACCTCAAACCGATCTCGGTGCCGCAATCGCTCATCCTGCAAATGCCGCGCTTTGGTATGGATGTGACCCTGGCTTACCCGCCGGAATTTGAACTGATGCCGGAGATTGTGGGAGAAGCCAAGGACCAGGCCAAGAAGTATCACACCAGCTTTGAGATCGTCCATGATATGGAGGAAGCTTTCAAGGATGCGGATGTGATCTATGCCAAATCTTGGGGGCCGCTGCTGACCACCACGGATCCAAAAGTTGGCAAAGAGATCCAGGATAAATACAAAGACTGGATTACGGATGCACGGAAGATGGCGCTGGCCAAGGACGATGCCATTTATATGCACCCGCTGCCGGCAGACCGGGACATTGAAGTGACCAGCGAAGTGATGGATGGGCCCAATTCAGTTGTTTTTGATCAGGCAGAAAACCGCTTGCATGCACAAAAAGCCGTCATGGCTTTGACTATGGGTTAATTCTTACACTTACTTAATGGAGATATGGTAATGGAAAAGAAAGGTGTAGCAGTAGTAGCGGTAGGCGGCAATTCACTCATCAAAGACGCAAAGCATCAAACCGTTCCAGATCAATATGCAGCGGGTGCTGAATCCATGCATCACATTGCTGATATGATCGCACAGGGTTGGGATGTGGTGGTAACGCATGGGAACGGTCCGCAGGTGGGTTTCATTCTGCGCCGCTCTGAACTCTCGTTGCATGAACTTCATCCGGTTCCGTTGGATTATTGCGGTGCTGACAGCCAGGGTTCCATCGGCTATATGTTCGTGCAGGCTCTCCACAATGAGTTCCGCACTCGCGGTATGCAGAAAGAAGCCGTAGCGGTGGTGACTCAGACCGTGGTCGACCGCAATGATCCGGCATTCCAGCATCCCACCAAACCGATTGGCTCGTTCATGACCGAAGCCGCGGCGAAAGAACACGAGGCCAAAGATGGTTGGACGGTGGTGGAAGATGCTGGGCGCGGCTGGCGCCGCGTGGTGGCTTCGCCCATCCCGGTGCGCATCGTTGAAGCGGAAGCCATTCACAAACTGGTTGAAGCTGGTTTCACTGTTGTGGGGGTTGGCGGCGGCGGCATCCCGGTCATCGAGCAGGAAAACGGCGATTTGATCGGTGTGGAAGCCGTCATCGACAAAGACTTTGGCTCTTCTGTCCTGGCGACCCTGATCAAGGCGGATTTGTTTGTCATCAGCACCGCGGTTGAAAAAGTGGCCATCAACTTCAACAAGCCCGATCAAAAGTGGCTGGATCGCATCACCGTGGCTGAAGCCAAGCAATACATGGCTGAAGGTCACTTTGCCAAGGGCAGCATGCTGCCAAAAATCCAGGCAATTTTGCGCTTCATGGAAGCTGGCGGCAAGGCAGCCCTGATTACCAATCCAGAAAATATCAGCCGCGCCCTGAAAGGTGAAACTGGCACCTGGATCGTTCCTTAAAAAATGGTTGGTCAGTCCGGATCAGCGAAAAACTGATCCGGACTTGCGCAAATTTAATGGCCTGCATAGGGTAAAATAGACCTGTTTGTTTTGGTTCCAGGCGCACGAATGCGCCCGGAATGCATCAGGGATATCAGGAATCCGGGAATCCTGATCCTGTAGATGCCCATCCAACCCATTTTCCAGATCGATCAATTTAGTAGGAGGAGGAAGATGTCTTCAAAACGCTTGTGGCTGCTGATTAGCCTGCTCGTCGTGTTTGCTATGGTGTTGTCTGCCTGTCAGACGACCACGCCGGCTCCCACCCAGGCCTCAACCGAGCCGACTCAGGCACCGGCTGCTGAGGAAGAGTTTGTTTTTGGCCTGGTCCTGGTAGGGCCGTACAATGACAAAGGATACAGCGAAGCGCATTACAACGGCGGCAAGTACGTGGAAGAAAAGGTTGCCGGCGCCCGCATGATCTACGTTGATAAGGTCAATTCGGCAGATCGCCCCGGCACCACTCCTGCCCAATTGGCGGAGGAATTAGTTGCTCAGGGTGCCAAGCTGATTATCTTCAACTCAGATGACATGAAAGACAGCGCGGCTGAATTTGCTGCGGCTAATCCTGGCATCCCCGTCATTCACGCCTCCGGTGATAATGTCTGGGCTGAAGGCAAGAACTATAAAGCAGAATTGACCAACATGGTCAATATCATGGGCCGGATGGAATACGGCAAAATGATGGCTGGTTGTGCGGCTGCCCTCACCACCAAGACGGGGCAGATCGGTTATCTTGGTCCGCTGATCAATGATGAAACCCGCCGCCTGGCCGCATCAGCTTACCTGGGCGCCCGCTATTGCTGGGAAAACTACCTCGGTAAGGATCCCGCTGAATTGAAGTTCAAAGTTACCTGGATTGGTTTCTGGTTCAACATCCCGGGCGTAACCTCTGACCCGACCCAGGTTGCGGATGATTTCTATAACAGCAATTATGACGTGGTGCTGTCTGGCATCGACACCACCGAAGCGCTGGTTGAAGCAGGCAAGATGGCTTCCTCAGGCAAAGAAACCTTTGCGATCCCATACGATTATGAAGGCGCCTGCAAGGAAAACGAAGCTGTCTGCCTGGGCGTTCCGTACTTTAACTGGGGCCCATTGTATGCCAAGTACATTACCCTTGCCAAGGAAGGCAAGTGGACATCGGCGTTTGAGTGGGGCGGCCCGGATTGGGCTGATATCAACAATCGCGACACCAGCACGGTGGGTTTCATAAAGGGCGCAGCACTCTCTGCAGATGCCTCTGCCAACCTGGACAAGTTCATTGCTGAACTGGCAGGTGGTTTGAACCTGTGGAAGGGCCCGCTAAATCTGCAAGACGGTTCGGCATACCTGGCCGATGGTGAAGTTGCCACCGATTCGCAGATCTGGTATCTGCCGCAATTGTTGGAGGGCATGGAAGGCCAGAGCGTTCCATCCAATTAAGTTAAATTTTGGATTATTTGGGGAAGGCACTTCTGTGCCTTCCCCAACTCAGATTTATTTCCAGGTGGAGCGCTCATGAAGGTTGAACTTTGCAATATCCACAAAACCTTTGGAAAAGTTCATGCCAACGATGATATTTCTTTAACTGTGCCGGCAGGAACCATTCAAGGCATTCTGGGCGAAAATGGAGCCGGGAAAAGCACCCTGATGAAGGTGTTAACTGGCTTTATCCGTATGGACAAGGGGGAAATTTTGCTGGATGATCGGCCGGTGAAAATCAATTCGCCAGCGGATGCAATCCGGCATGGCATTGGCATGCTTCATCAGGATCCACTTGATTTTCCGCCGATGCGGATACTCGATAATTTTCTGATTGGGCGTCACGAAGTGGGTGTTTTTCCAAATAAGCGGAAAGTGCGGCGTGAATTTATCGAGTTGCAGGAACGGTTTGGTTTTAAGATCGATCCAGATAGCTATATCGAGTCGTTGACTGTTGGTGAACGGCAGCAGCTCGAAATCTTGCGCTTGTTGTGGATGGGAGCTCGAGTTCTCATCCTGGACGAACCCACAACGGGCATCAGCGCATCGCAGCGCGAAAAGCTGTTTGAAACGCTGCGCATTCTGGTTGAAGATGGCATGAGCGTGATTTTTGTGTCGCACAAGCTCGAGGAAGTGGAAGCGCTCTGCGGCCGCGTGGCGGTAATGCGCCGCGGCAAGCTGGTGGGAGAGGCTTTCCCTCCCTTCAGCATGGACCACCTGGTTCGTTTGATGTTCGGAAAGTCAGTACCGGTTGGAGACCGCACCTTCTATGGTACCGATCAGGTGGCGGTAAAACTCTCGGGTCTGACAATTGAAGATGTCCGGCTGCAAATTCGCAATGTCAACCTGGATATCTATAAAGGTGAAGTGATTGGCCTGGCGGGCATGGAAGGTTCGGGCCAACGCCAGTTTTTGCGCACGTTGGGCGGTTTGATGCGATCGGTTGGAGGGCGGATTTACCTAAATGGCAAAGAGATCACCGGTAAACCTTATCATTATTACATGAACCAGGGAATCTCTTATGTGCCGGCTGCGCGCTTGGAAGAAGGTCTGATTGATGGGTTGACCCTTACCGAGCATTTTGTGTTGGCCAGAAAGCAAACAGGCTTGTTTATTGACCGGGCCGAAGCATTGAAGGTCACCCAACGACATATTGAAGATTTTAATATTCGCGGCACACCGGAGCACCGCATTGAGGCACTCTCCGGGGGCAATCAGCAGCGTGCGTTGCTGGCTTTGCAACGGACGCCGCTTAATTTGCTGCTTATGGAACATCCCACCCGCGGCCTGGATATTGAATCAACGATCTATATTTGGGGAAAACTCAAAGAACGTTGTAAAAAGGGAACCTGCATTGTGTTCATTTCTTCAGACCTGGAGGAATTGCTGCAGTACAGCGACCGCATTCTGGTGTTTTTTGGCGGCAAGGTTTCGCAACCACTTGATACAGCCACCACCACGGTTGACCAGTTGGGGCAATTGATTGGCGGCAAGGGTCTCTGAACCAGCATTAGGAGCGAGCATGTTTAAAAGTAAACCGCGATGGTTTGGCCTCGGAATGCAAATTCTGGCAGTTGTGTTGGCTTTGTTGTTCACTTCGGTCATTCTATTGATGGTCAAAGCTCAACCCCTGGAGGCCTACAAGAATATTATCTTGGGTTCGGTTGGATCATTTAAAAAGTTTTCAGATGTCCTGGTGGCCTGGATACCTTTGTTGTTGGCAACTTCAGGATTGTTAGTAACCTTCAGTGCCGGTTTGTGGAACATTGGTATTGAAGGACAGATCACGATGGGTGCGATTTTTACGACCTGGGTGTTGCGCTTGCTCCAGGATACGACCATGCCGTCTGCATTAATCATCATCATGGCTTTCCTGGCAGGTATGCTGGGTGGGGCATTGTGGGCATCTCTGGTGGGCCTGCTGAAAATATACGGCAGCGTCAATGAAATTTTCGGCGGGCTTGGGATGAATTTTATTGCCACGGCGATGACTATCTGGCTCATCTTTGGCCCCTGGAAACGTCCAGGCGTTGGCTCGATGAGCGGCACCGAGCCGTTCCGCGAAGCTCTATGGCTGCCGATGGTGCCAGGTCTGCGCTTGAGCCTTTGGTCGCTGGCCTTGGCAATCGCTGTAGTTGTGGTGGTATTCTTCCTGCTCAAGGGCACTTATTTTGGCCTGCGACTGAAGGCTGTTGGCAGAAACATGCGCTCTGCGTTTCATCTGGGCATTCCCACCTCGCGGTATATGTTAGCCGCCTTTCTGTTGTGCGGCGCCATGGCGGGGTTGGCTGGTGCAGTTCAGGTAACCGGCGTGTATCACCGGCTGATCCCATCTATTTCTTCTGGCTATGGTTTTTTGGGTTTGTTGGTGGCTATGCTGGTCAACTTTCAACCGCTGGTTGCCGTGCCCGTTTCGTTATTCTTTGCAATGTTAAACATCGGCAGCATCCAACTTCCCATTGTGATGAAACTGGATTCCACGCTTTCGGGTGTATTGCAGGGCGCGCTGGTGTTGTTTGTCTTGCTGGTGGACGGCGCTCGAAAAGTGCTGTTGAAGAAGAGCTGAGGTGCATGCATGGATCAAACGCTACTTTTCGGTCTGGCAGGGGTATTGGCAGCGGCGGCGCCAATTTTATTCGCTGCGATCGGTGAAACGATCTCTGAACGCGCTGGCGTAACCAACCTGTCTGCCAATGGCACCATTTTGCTCTCGGCGATGGCTGGTTTTGCGGTGGCGACTTCTACCAATAGTCTGATCCTGGGTTTTCTGATGGGGGCCGCGATTGGCGCGCTGGTGGCATTCATTGTCGCATTTTCCAGTATTACGCTCAAACAATCGCAGGTAGCTGTCGGTTTTGTGCTGGCATTAATGTGCCGAGATTTATCCTACTTTCTTGGCAACTCGGTCATGGGGTTGCAGGGGCCAACGGTGCCCTCCATGCCGATCCCTTTGTTGCAGGATATCCCGGTCATTGGGCCGATATTTTTTCAGCATAACCTGCAGGTCTATGCCAGCTACCTGCTCATCATTGTCGCCTATGTTTGGGTGTTCAACACAAGGGGCGGTTTGATGTTGCAGGCGATTGGCGAACGACCGGCGGCGGCTTATGTGCGCGGCGCGAACGTCAACCGGTTGCGGTATCTCTACACGATGATTGGCGGAGCATTGATGGGATTGGCTGGCCCGATGTACACCCTGAGTGTGAAAGCGGGTTGGAAAGGCACCATTACCGGCCTTGACGGCATTGGGTGGATTGCGCTGGCAATTACAATCTTTGGCGGTTGGAATCCACTGCGCGCTGCGCTCGGCGCTTACCTGTTTGCGTTGCTGCAATGGCTCGGAATCGTTCTGCAGCCCAGCATGCCGAATATCCCTTCGCAGGTGCTTCAGGTGGCTCCCTTCCCGTTGATGATTCTGACACTGCTGCTGGTCAACATTGGCAACGCCGAGTGGGTGGAACGCTGGTTGGCAAGCATGCCGGAAAGCGTCCGGCGGGTCTTTGCCCGCGTGCTGCGCGCCATGCGTACCTCACCACCGGCAGCATTGGGTGTACCTTTTGAAAAGGAGTAATGCAGCGTCATGGGTGATTTTCTCGGCTATCGTTGCTCTATTTGCAAGGTTGAATATCCACCGACCCAGGTGCTGTACACCTGTCCTCTGGATGGCGGCAATCTAGATGTGGTGCTGGATATCAAGCACCTGAAACAAAAGTACCATGTGTCCGACGTTACCAGCCGAAGGGAAACATCGCTTTGGCGTTACCTGCCCTTGCTGCCTGTGCCACTGCCGCCTGCAGAAGGAACGCCGCTGGGCGCCGCGGGTTACACACCCATTTATCAGCCAATTCAGCTGGCGGAAAAACTGGGTATGAGCCGGCTGTGGGTAAAGGATGAAAGTCGCAACCCCACAGCTTCCTTTAAGGACCGTGCCAGCGCCGTTGTGGTTGCCAGGGCAATTCAGATCGGCGCGCCGGTGATTGTGACCGCTTCGACAGGGAATGCGGGTGCTGCCCTGGCAGGCATGGCCGCGGCAGCTGGCCAGAAGGCCGTCATTTTTGCCCCGCGCAGTGCTCCCCCTGCCAAAGTGGCGCAGTTGCTGGTTTACGGCGCGCAGGTGATTTTGGTAGACGGCAACTATGACCAGGCTTTTGACTTGACGATTGAAGCCTCGCGTGAATTTGGCTGGTATTGCCGCAACACTGGCTACAATCCGTTCACCGTGGAAGGCAAAAAGACCGCTGCGCTTGAGATTTGGGATCAACTTCGCATGGCGGATTCGACCGTCACAGGAAGGCCTTTGACCGTTTTTGTCTCGGTCGGCGACGGCAACATCATTTCTGGCATTCATAAAGGTTTCCGTGATCTCGAAGCGCTGGGTTGGCTGGGGCAAATGCCGCGACTGATTGGCGTTCAGGCTGAAGGATCAGCAGCTGTGGCCAATGCTTTCCATGCCGGCGTTGAAACGATTGAGCCCGTGCAAGCAACCACCATTGCCGATAGCATTTCGGTTGATCTGCCGCGCGACGGTGTTCGGGCTGTTCGCGCAGCCCGGCAAACCGGCGGAACATATATCACTGTCAAGGATGAAGAAATATTGGCTGCTATAGCGGACCTGGGGCGGGTTGGGATTTTTGCCGAACCAGCAGGTTCCACGGCATTGGCTGGTCTGAAGAAGGCACTTGCCGAAGGCATTGTCAGGCCAGATGATCCGGTGGTGGTGATGAACACCGGCAGCGGTTTGAAAGATGTCCGCGCTGCCATGCAGGCAGTTCCGGCTGCACCTGTCATTGAGCCCAGCATGAATGCATTGAAAAAACATTTGGAAAGCGTTGTGTCATAAAGAACAAGCGATACAGCGCTTTGGAGGATTAATTTGCTGAACGAATGCCCAGTTTTATCTGTGGTTGCACCGATTTTCAATGAATCGGACAGCCTGATGGAATTTTACCGCCGAACACGCAGCGTGTTAGAGTCGACTGGAGAGTCTTGGGAATTGATTCTGGTTGACGATGGCTCGCAGGACGGCTCCACAGAGATCATCCGCCAGCTGGCAAAGGAAGACGAGCATGTGCGCCCGGTGATTTTTGCCCGTAATTTTGGGCATCAAATTGCTGTGACTGCGGGTTTGGATTACAGCCGGGGGAAGGCGGTGACGATTATCGATTCTGACCTGCAGGATCCGCCGGAAGTGATCCTGGACCTGATTGCAAAATGGCGCGAGGGTTACGAAGTGGTGTTTGCGGTACGTGCCGAGCGTGAGGGTGAAACTGCCTTCAAGTTGTGGACGGCCTCCCTGTTTTACCGAATCATTTACAAAATCACGGACGTGAAAATCCCGATGGATACGGGCGATTTCCGCCTGATGGACCGGCGAGTGGTGGATGTGATGAACCGAATGCGCGAACACCACCGCTTTTTGCGCGGTATGTCAGCCTGGGTGGGTTTCAAGCAGGTAGGCGTACCCTACAAGCGCATGGCGCGCTTTGCTGGCAGCACCAAGTATCCGTTCCGCAAGATGCTCAAGCTGGCCCTTACTGCCATCACCGGATTTTCCTACCTTCCCCTGCAGGTGGCGACCATTCTTGGATTCATCGCAGCCGGGATAAGCCTGGTGGCTGCAATCGTGGTCATCATTATGCGCGCCGTCACCGGGGCCGCCTTCCTGGGGCAAGCCTCCACGTTAATCGCTGTGCTCTTCCTGGGCGGTGTGCAATTGATTTCGTTGGGAATTTTGGGTGAGTATATAGGGCGGATTTATGATGAAGTAAAAGGCCGCCCGCTCTACATTGTTCGCGAGTCACCGGATGACTTTTCAAAACCTCAAGGAGAAAATAACAATGGCTAAGATCGATTTAACCGTTATGCCTGAACGCCGCGCGCGCGCGATTCGCCGGGCACGCGAACGCAAAATCGTCATCCCTACTTTTGCACAAATGCTTGAACCGGAAAAAACACCGGCGCCAATCAAAGAAGCCCTCAAGAACATTGGCCTTTGGGACGTTCATCCCAATAACCTCTTCCGGATCAACTGGAAGAATGAGCCCAAAGAAGTTGGCGGCGGATTTGGCAAGGTGAATTACATTGAATTCCCATCCAGCCTGACCGGCACGCCCGCGCGCATTATGGCGCTGGTTGGAAAATGGTTCCCCACCGGGGCGCATAAAGTCGGGGCAGCATTTGGCTGTCTGGTGCCCCGACTGGTGACCGGCCAGTTTGACCCGACAACAGAGAAAGCAGTCTGGCCTTCGACGGGCAATTATTGCCGCGGTGGCGCGTATGATTCTGCGCTGTTGGGCTGCGAGTCAATTGCCATTTTGCCCGAGGGCATGAGCCGCGAACGCTTTGAGTGGCTCTCGAAAATCGCGGGTGAAGTCATCGCCACGCCGGGAACCGAATCCAACGTCAAGGAAATCTTTGACAAGTGCTGGGAACTGCGCCGCTCGGGCCAGGAACTAATGATCTTCAACCAGTTTGAAGAATTTGGCAATTACCTGTGGCACTATACAGTCACGGGGCAGGCCTTTGAGGAAATGCTCAAGCTGACCATGCGTCCGAACGACAGTCTGCGCGGCTCGGTGTTCACGACCGGTTCAGCCGGCACCATCGCCAGCGGCGATTATCTCAAGCATCTCTTCCCGTCCAGTAAAATTGGCGCCAGCGAAGCGCTGCAATGTCCCACCCTGCTGCAAAACGGTTTTGGCGCGCACCGCATTGAAGGCATTGGCGACAAGCACGTGCCGTGGATTCATAACGTCAAAAACTCCGACATGGTCATTGCGATCGACGATAATGCGGTTGTACATCTCATGCGCCTGTTCAATGAGCCAGTTGGGCGCGCTTATTTGGTCAAACAGGGCGTTCCGGAAGCAATCGTCGGACAACTTGACCTGTTGGGTTTTTCCGGCATTGCCAACCTGCTCTCGGCGATCAAGATGGCCAAGTATTACGAAATGGGCGACAGCGACATTGTTGTGACCGTGCTGACCGATTCGATGCAATTGTACGCCAGCCGGATTGAGGAAATGCGCGCTGAAGAGGGTGAATACACTGAAGCAATGGCGGCGGCTGATTTTGCCCGCTACCTGTTGGGCGAATCCACAGACAACCTGCTTGAACTTAGCTATGTTGACCGCAAACGCGTTCACAATTTGAAGTACTACACCTGGGTTGAACAACAAGGCAAGACATACGACGAAATCCAGGCGCAATGGTACGATCCCAATTACTGGACGGACATTCCAAAACAGGTCGAGGAAATTGACGCACTGATTGAGGAGTTCAACCAGGAAGTCGGATTGCTTAAGTGATCATGAAAACGGCCATCCGGTGCGGGTTTCCCGCACCGGATGCTGATTTAAGCGAGGTTGGCATGGGCAATTTTCCATCCAGCACGGCATTGATCTTGATTGCGGTGGTCACCGAGCCGCGCGATTTGGAGATTGCGCGGCTGCTGGGATGGTACCGCATTCCCTTGCGGCATGCGCCCAAGGTGGTTTCTGTCGATTATCTGGCGTTTTACCAGACCGGGAATTTTGGGGAGGAGCACCGCTGGCGAATTGAAATGATCGCACCGGTGCGAGGGCATGAGATGGCAACTCGCGCAGAGTTGCTGCGCAGTGAGCCAGACCACCCGCGGGCAAAAGAAGAGTATTACAAGATTCAACTGGGGCCGCTGCAGGTGCTGCCAGAGCCAATCCAGGCGGGTAAGTGGCGGCGGTTGACGTTCCTCTACACAACCGGTGAATTGCTAATGAATGCGCGCAGCCTATCTGATTTGGTGGTGCGGACAGAGGAACGCAGTGTGTTGTGGCGGTCGCTGCGCGAGCGGGCACTTAAAGAAGGACAATACCAGGCTGAGGAATTGCCTGATGATCTGATCGAGCCAGCACTATTGGCACTGCTGGGTGACCTTAGCAACTTGAAGGAAGAAAAAAGCTCGTACCAGGCAGGTCAAAACTGGTAAAATGGCTCAACCATTTGGCAAGGAGCAAAGAATGAGCAGCTTATTGATTAAAAATGGCACGCTGGTCACTGCCGCCGAAACCTTTCAGGCAGATATCCTGGTGGAAGGCGAAAAAATTGCTCAGATAGGGCCTTCGTTGGCTGAGCCGCTTGGCGCGCAGGTTGTGGATGCGTCTGGTAAACTTGTGATGCCCGGCGGCGTGGATGTTCACACGCATTTTGATTTGCCCATGGCCGGCACGGTTTCTGCAGACGACCACTACACCGGTCACAAGGCTGCGGCTTTCGGCGGAACGACCACCGTGATCGATTTTGTGCCGCAGGATGCCAGCCCTCTCCTGGCCAACGTGGAAGCATGGCGAGCCAAAGCCGATCCTAAGGCGGCCATCGATTTTGGTTTTCACATGAACATCACACATTTTGATGCGCAGGTGGCGGAAGAAATCGGGCAGCTCCCTGGGGCGGGCATCACCAGCGTCAAGGTTTTTACGGCTTACAATAACCGCTTGCGGATCTCCGACGGCGACATCTTCAAAGTCATGCGGCTTGCAAGACAGCATGGCTTGCTGACGCTGGTACACGCTGAAAATGGTGATGTGATTGAAACCATGATCGCCGATGCGCTCGCAACCGGGCGTACTTCGCCTGAATGGCACGCCCTCACCCGACCTGCGTGGGGTGCTGTGGAAGCCACACTGCGGTCGGCGGCGTTGTCGGCTCAAGCCGAAGCGCCAGTTTATATCGTGCACATGAATGCGGGTGGTGAGGTGGATCAATTGGCTTATGCCCGGGCGCGCGGCGTACCTGTGATGGGCGAAACCTGCCCGCAGTACCTGTTCTTTACCGTTGATGATTTGCGCCGGCCAGATGGGGCGAAATGGATTTGTTCGCCGCCCATGCGCAGCGCTGCAGATAATGCGCGCCTGTGGGAGGGCATCGCCAACGGTACATTGCAGGTTGTGGCTACCGATCACTGCTCTTTCTTTTATAACGGCCAAAAGCCTATCATGTATGAGGGCAAACCTGTGGCCATTCCAGGTAAGGAACTTGGTGATGATAATTTTACCCTCGTGCCGAACGGCCTGCCTGGCGTTGGCGACCGGATGCCCATCCTTTGGACCTATGGTGTTGGTGCCGGGAAGATCAGCGCTAATCAGTTTGTGGCTCTAAATTGCACGAACCCTGCACGGATTTTTGGGATGTATCCACGAAAGGGTACATTGATGCCGGGTGCAGACGCGGATATCGTTATCTGGGATCCACAACGCAGGTTGAAATACGGTGTTGCCCATGCCCAACACCGCACAGACTACAATCTGTATGAGGGTTGGGAACTGGTCGGTTACCCGGAACGTGTTTTTTTACGCGGAAACCTGCTTGTAGAAAATGAAACCTGGTTTGGCAAACCCGGGATCGGGCGGTTTATTCACCGCAAACCGTTTGGAGATATACTGTAAGGAATGCCATCCTGGGTGATCCTTATTCTGCTGCTACTGCCCATCGCAGCCGCATTGAGCATTTTTGCACTAGAGCGGCTGCGTCCCAACTTCGGATTGGCGTGGTTGATTGCGTTCCTGGCCGCAGTGGGCAATTGGGGGTTATTATTGGCGTTGGGTTGGCGCAATCCTGCACCTTATCAACTGGCAGATTGGCTGCCTTTCCAGGTTGGGCTGGATGACCGTTTATTGCTGCAGGTGGATACAGTTTCCTGGCCGCTGGCTTTTGGCCTGGCAGCATTGCTGCTGGCAGTGATTCTGACAGCGCCGGTACGCCTATCAAAACGGAGTATCCCAATTGCCTGGGCAAGCAACCTGTTCATCACCAGCATGGGATTGATCGGAGTCCTATCTGGCAATCTGATCACTTTACTGTTGGTGTGGACGCTGATTGACATTGTCGAATTGATTGTTATGCTGCGCACAGTGAACGAGCCGCGCTTGAACCGGCAGGTGGTTTTTGCTTTCGCTGGACGCATGTCTGGAACCATTGTTGCTCTGGCCGCACTGGTTGTGAATCAAGACGTGGTATCTACAGCAGCACCCAGCGCATTTCCTCAGGCGAATATATTGCTGCTCTTGGCTGCCGGGCTGCGGCTTGGCGTGTTGCCATTGAACCTTCCTTACCTGCAAGAAATACCGATGCGGCGCGGTGTGGGCACGCTGCTGCGAATGGTTTCGGCTGCCACCAGCGTAGTGCTCTTGGCGCGATTGACACCCATCGAGGTTACTGCCGGATGGGGCGGACTGCTTTTGTTTGGCTCTGCTGTTGCTTCTCTGTATGCGGCGGCTAAATGGGCCAGTGCTGCAGATGAATTGGATGGACGGCCGTATTGGATCATTTCCTCTGCCGGCCTGGCGTTGATCAGCGTGATTAACGGCAACCCGTTCAACAGCCTGGCATGGTCCATGATGATGATCTTGAGCGGAGGTGTGCTTTTCCTGTATTCGGCCCGGGCAAAATTCTCAATTGCGCTCCCACTATTGGCGGCTGCGGCTTTGAGCGGGTTGCCATTTACTCCGGCTGCCTTCGGCTGGCCCGGCATACTCGATGAGAGCTTCACGATCTTTGACATTGTGCCCGTCCTGACGGTTGCGCTGCTCATGGTGGGCATCGTTCGACATGCTTTGACACCCGGCGATCTGCTCAAGGACATGCAAGGGTGGATCCGCGTTGCGTATCTTTTGGGACTCTTTCTGCTCGTTGGAAGCGCGTGGCTGGTTGTCCTCCTTTTGCCTGGTAAAGCTTTCATCATCGGCCCCTGGCCGGTGAGCGTGGCGGCTTTGCTGGTTGCGATTGTGCTGGTGCTTCTGAGGCTTCGGTGGCAAACCTTTGGACAGTGGCAGCCAAGAATTGCGTGGCTGGCCGGGTTGATCCGGCCAGTTGCTAAATGGCTTGATTCGATTTTTCGCCTGCATTGGTTGTATGCGCTATTCAACAATTTCTTAATGGTAGTTCGCCGGATTGTTAATGTTTTTTCCCTGATCCTTGAAGGCGAAGGCGGCGTTTTGTGGGCTTTGGTATTGCTTGCACTGTTATTGACATTGCTTTTGCCAAAAGGTGGCAGATGAACGAGCCTGTGCTGAGCTGGCTTCCGGTGGGGATGATCATCCTCTCAACGCTCATACTCCTGATCTCGCAGAGCTGGCGATGGAGTATCGTCGCTTTCGCCATCCAATACATTGCCATGTTTTGGATGATTTCATGGGAATGGCCGCTAGGATTGGCTGCCGTCAAGCTGGTGACGGGGTGGATGGCCGGTGCGGTGCTGGGTATTTCTCAGCCAGGCGCAGCATTGGCAGAAACTGGATTCACCCGTATCTCAGGAGGGGGATTTAAGCTGATCACAGCGGCTTTAATCTGGGTATTGGCTTTTGCCGTTGCGCCGTCATTGCAGGATTTATTTCCAGCAGCTCATGCTTATCTGTTAGGCGCGGTCATTCTAATTGGCATGGGGCTCTTGCAGTTGGGTATGTCGCACCAACCGCTGCGCGTTGTTCTTGGATTATTCACGACGCTCTCCGGCTTTGAGCTGCTATATGCTGCGGTGGACCGTTCGGTGCTGGTGGCTGGACTGATTTCGGGGGTCAATCTGGTTCTCGCGCTGGTGGGCGCATTCTTGCTGGTGAATCCTGAGCCGGAGGAAACGCTGTGAGCACGGTAGTCCTTTGGATCTTTGTGCCTTTTGGCGTTTCAATTCTGCTGGCTCTTTTCCATCGGTTCACCAGCTTTACCCGATGGGCTGCCGCCGGTGTAGCCCTGGCGCTTTCTGTCGCAGCAGCATTGGTCAACTTTGGAGGATTGATACTCGTTGGCGGCCGGGCGTATGAAATATCAACTTCTTTTTCCGTGCTTGGCCGGCAATTAGTGCTTGGTTCTTCAGATCGCTTTTTTTTGATTTTAGTTTACGGCCTGGGAGCGTTTTGGTTCCTGGGGGCGCCGGCAGCAGGCACTCATCGGCTGTTTGCACCGTTGGGTTTGTCCATCATCTCAATCCTGGTGGCCTCCTTGGCCGTAGAGCCGTTCTTATACGCAGCTCCGCTGGTGGAGATTGCAGTTCTCGTCAGCATTCCCATGCTGGTAGCAGTGGGTAAACCAGCGGGGCAGGGTGTGCTGCGGTACTTAATCTTCATGACCCTTGGTATGCCTTTTATGCTTCTGGGAGGCTGGGCATTGAATGCCATCGAACTCGACCCGGCCAGTGAGTCTTTGTTGCTGGAAGCGATGTTCTTGTTAGGGTTGGGCCTGGCTTTTTGGCTGGCGATGTTTCCGTTTTATACATGGGTGCCTTTGCTGACGAAAGAAAGCCATCCTTACATTGCGGGTTTTCTATTCAGTTTGCTCCCCACGGTTGTCTTTTTCCTCATGCTTAACTACCTGGACACCTTTGCATTTCTGAGAAACTCAGCTACCTTCTTTCAGGGTTTGAGATTAGCTGGCACGATCATGGTTGCCACCGCTGGTATTTGGGCTGCCTTTCAACGCGACTTGACCAGGCTGTTTGGGTATATTGTCATTCAAGAAACCGGTTATTCACTCTTGGCCATCAGTCTGCACTCTCAGACTGGATTGGAACTGTTCGCGGCGGGGCTAATTCCCCGATTGATTGCTTTAGGCTTGTTTGCTTTGGCCCTATCGGTCATGCAGCGCCACAATGTATCGATGAACTTCGAGGAAGAAAAATTGGCCTTCCAGCAGACGCCAATCGCTACGTTCGCCAGCCTGGTGGCGATTTTTTCAATTAGCGGATTGCCATTGCTGGCCGGCTTTCCAGTCCGTCAACCGCTGTTGGAAGAATTGGGCGCTGATTCGGTTGCTGCAGTAACCTGGGCATTGATTGGCAGCGCAGGTTTGATGTATGGTGGCTTGCGTTACATGGCCGCGCTTTTTCGCCAGGCTCCGAAGAGCATTCGGTCAGAAGAAGGATTTTACCAAATTGGGTTGCTCTCGGCTGGGATTGTCATTCTGGTAATTGCAGGCGTTTTTCCATCGCCGATCATTACAATTGCGATGAACATCTTGCAGGCATTTGCGAATTTGTTTTAATCTAAAAACGCGGATGGTATAATCTTTGAAGGTGAAAGATTCTATTGAGGTGATGCATGGACCTTGAACAGATCATCAAGCGTCTGGACTGGCTTGACGATGAACGCCGAAAAGATAAGCTGACCATTGCAACGCTGGAAGAAAAGGTCAATAACATGGCCGGAAGTATTCCATCTTTGTTGCAGCAAATTAAAGAACAGAGTCTGGAATTAGCCCGCCTTTCTGCTTCCCTGCCGCGCTTTGATCAGCTGGAAACAATGATTGGTCAAGTTCGAGTTGAAACAAACCGTGCAATGGAATCGGCCGAGCGTCAACGAGTGGAACGCGACCGGGAAATTGAACGGCAGCGCAGGGCAGATGTTGAAGCGTTGAATGTTGCCATCGGTGAAGTTCGCAAAGGCTTGGATCCCATTGCTGAGCTAAAACGCAGTTTACAGGCGCGCATTGATGAAGATTTCCGACTGGGACGGTTGATCGAAGAATTGGAACTCAAATTAACCGAATCCATGCGAGGTGACGAAGAATACCGCCGCGCACAAAAATTGCTGGAAGATGCACAACGGCAGGACACGAAACGCTTGACTGATTTGCAGGGTGAGGTAGCAGCCTTGCGAAAACGGTTGGAGGAACAACGCGGCAAATCGGATTTGAACGCCGAATCGTTGCGCAAGATCGAAATGCGGCTTGCTGAATTCCAGGCAGCCGAGGGGGAGCGCCGCCAGGCACAAACCGCTTTTATTGAAAAGCAAAACTTGCTCCAGGTGGAGCGCGATCGGGTTTGGAAGGAATGGAAAGTCCGCTTTGAAGTCATTGAGAAATCGGCGCAAAACCTGGATGCGCAGCTTCAAGCATTGGATGCCACTCACCGCTCAATAAAACGCGCACAGGAAGGCTTTGAGGAAATCTCACAGCGTTTTGAGCGCCGGATTAACGAAATTACTGAAATGCAACGGCTTTCTGAGGATCGCTTCCGGCAGGAGTGGGTTTCCTTCAAGGCGGATGACCAGAAGCGTTGGGCGAATTACACGCTCTCGCAAGAGGAGACTCAGCGTGAAGTGACACGCCAGTTCGAAAAAATCAATGAACGGCTGGTCATGTTGGAAGATGCTTCTCAGGATATCCGGGATTTGCAGCGGCAAATCACCGAAGAAACACAAAAGCGCCTGCAAATGCTCCTTTCTACTGCGCACGACTGGATGGAGCAGTATGACAAAACCTTTGGCCAGTCAAGATAGGGAGGGGGCGTGCACGTCATCGGAACAGCCGGGCACGTTGATCATGGAAAATCTACGCTTGTAGCTGCGCTCACCGGCATCCACCCTGACCGTCTCAAGGAAGAGCAGGAAAGGGAGATGACGATCGATCTTGGCTTTGCCTGGATGAAATTGCCCAATGGGGAGCCGGTGGGTATCGTGGATGTGCCAGGTCATCATGACTTCATTGAGAATATGCTGGCTGGCGTGGGCGGAATCGACGCGGCTTTGTTCGTGATTGCCGCAGATGAAGGCGTGATGCCGCAAACGCGGGAACATTTGGCTATCCTTGACCTGCTTCAGGTGCAAAGCGGCGTTGTTGCGCTGACCAAAACAGATCTGACACCTGATTTGGACTGGCTGGAACTGGTGGAGGAAGAAGTCCGCAGCGCGCTGAAAGGCTCTGTGCTGGAAAATGCGCGTGTTGTACGGGTCTCAGCACGGCAGCGCACGGGGCTGGAGGATTTACTCCAGGCGATTACTGAGTGCTTGGAGCAAACTCAACCGCGTCCTGATCTCGGACGGCCTCGACTGCCGATTGATCGGGTGTTTTCGATTGCGGGTTTTGGAACGGTGGTGACCGGCACTTTGATGGACGGCACCTTTAGAATTGGCGATGATGTGGAAGTGTTGCCATCGCATAAACGTGGGCGCATTCGCGGTCTGCAGACGCATAAACAAAAAGAGGAAACGGCCGCGCCAGGCAGCCGGACGGCTGTGAATATCTCTGGCATTGACCTTGACGAAGTGATGCGCGGCAATGTTTTGGCGCGTCCGGGTAAGTACCATCCCACCCAACGAATCGACTTGCACTTTAAACTTTTAAAGGACGCATCAGGACCGCTGCTGCACAGCAGCGAGGTGAAGCTGTTTTTAGGGGCTTCAGAAACGCTGGCGCGTGTTCGTTTGTTGGGAGTGGAGCAATTGAATCCTGGAGAGCAGGGATGGCTGCAGTTGGAATTGCGTGAGCCCGTGGTGGCGGTGCGCGGCGATCATTACATCTTGCGGAGACCTTCGCCAAGTGAGACCCTGGGCGGCGGGATTGTAGTCGAACCGAGTCCAAAGCAGCGGCATAAACGGTTTAATCCGGAGACTCTGCAGCAGTTGGAATCGCTGCGTCACGGATCACCTGCGGATGTTTTGCTGCAGGCTAGCCTGGCGCTTGGCATTGCCCCGCTGGCGCAGGTGGTGGCAAGGTCGCGGTTGTCAAATGACCAGGCTGATGCGGCGATCGCCGAATTGGTGGAAACCCGGCAATTGGTGTTGCTGGAGGACGGCCCCGCCCGGAGTGGCAGCGATTTGCTGGTTGCTGCGGCCGGCCATTGGGAAAGTTTGCTAACGCGTGCGCTGCAGGAACTGGATGACTTCCACAAAGCATACCCACTTCGGGCCGGAATGCCGCGCGAAGCGCTCAAGAGCCGCCTAAAGCTGCCCCCGCGTGTCTTTGCAGCAGCGGTGCGCCGGTGGACGGATCAAAAACTGGTGACGGAACAGGGCCCTGTCCTGGCACGGGCTGGCTTTACTGTGGTTTTCACACAAAAACAAAAAGAAATGATTGTTGCATTGCTGCAGCGTTTTGAGCTCTCGCCTGCTTCGCCGCCTTCAATGAAGGAATGCCAGCAGGATGTGGGCGAGGAAGTGCTAAATGCCCTAATTGAAAAAGGTGATCTGGTGCATGTTGGCGAGGATGTTTTGTTCCGCAAGGAAGATTTTGACCGGATGGTTCAGGCTGTAGTTGATCATTTGAAGGTGCATGGAACGTTGACTGTGGCCGAGTTTCGGGATCAGTTCAATACATCGCGAAAGTATGCGCTTGCGCTTTTGGAATACCTGGATACGAAAAGAATCACTTTGCGGGATGGCGATTTTCGCAAATTACCAAAATAATTAGCCAAAGGTTTTTTCAATACCGTTGACAAAGATGGGCCGAGTGGCTATAATAGGCTTCGCTTTGCTCTGGGGTTAGATCTGGAGCGAAAAATTGCATCCCCAACTTCCCCGTTGACCGGCGTGATGATGGGCGCGGGTTGAGCGGCGAAGTGAAGATTGGAGAAAACGAATGAAGTACGCCATCGTTGAGAGCGGCGGCAAGCAATATCGTGCCGTCGAAGGGTCCACCATCGAGGTGGATCTTCTCCCGGTCGAAACCGGCAAAGAATACATGCTTAATCAGGTTCTTTTGCTGGTGGACGGTGAGAAGGTGTCGGTTGGAACGCCTGTTGTAAAAGGCGCACTGGTGAAGGCAACCGTTGTGGACCACTTCAAGGGTCCCAAGCTGGTTATTTTCAAGTACCAGGCCAAGAAGCGCATCCGGGTTAAGACCGGGCATCGCCAGCCGTACACCCGGCTGATGATTAACAAGATTGAAGTGGAGTAGGTATCATGGCGCATAAAAAAGGTGGTGGTTCCGTACGGAATGGCCGCGACAGCAACGCTCAGCGCCTGGGTGTGAAGCGTTATGCCGGCGAAGCTGTGCTTTCGGGAAACATCCTGGTTCGCCAGCGCGGCACCCGCATCAAACCCGGTTTGAATGTTGGGCGCGGCAGCGATGACACCCTGTTCGCGACTGTCAATGGCATTGTGGTCTATGAGACTTTACCGACCGGTCAGAAGCGCGTCAGCGTGCAGCCGGCCGATGTGACCGAAACCGCGCAAGCGGCTTAGGGCTATTGGCTCTACACCGTCATCGGTAACCGTTGACGGAGGTCAGAGCGTCCCTGAGTGGAAGGAAGGATTTTCTCAATGAAGAAGGGTATTCACCCGACTTATTATCCCGATGCGCAGGTCATTTGCGCTTGTGGCAACACCTGGACAACTGGTTCCACCAAGAAAGTCATCCGGACTGAAGTCTGCTCGAAATGCCATCCGTTCTTCACGGGCCAGCAGGCACGCATTATCGACATTGAAGGCCAGGTTGACCGCTTCTACAAGAAGCTGCAGGCTCGTCAGGAGTTTCTGGATCAAAAGAAGGTGCGCGAGACCGAACGTGTTTCTCCGCAGCGCCCGGTGACTGAACTCAACCTTGGCGCCCGCCCGACCGATGCTCTGATGAAGGCTGGCTTGACTACGATTGGCCAGGTTTTGGAACGTCTGGCAGGCGGCGACGAGAAGCTTTTGGAAGTTGAAGGCTTTGGCCGCAAGTCATTGATTGACGCCAAGAAGCGCATGCGCCAGCTTGGCTATGATTTGCCGGCATCAGAAGAAGCAACCGCCTAATTCTCATCTGCGAGATTTTTATTCAAACAGGCAGAAGCTCGTCGCTTCTGCCTGTTTCTTTTACGCGCTGACGCACCCATTTTTTTGTCAAGTTGGGGTAAAATCGGAGCATCTCAACTTGACGAGGCGAATTTATGAAACATCATACCGGCTCGATTGAAGTGGTGGCAGGCTCGATGTTCAGCGGGAAGACCGAAGAGCTCATCCGGCGGCTGCGCCGGGCAACGATCGCCCGCCAAAAAGTGCAAGTGTTCAAGCCGATCATCGATAATCGCTATCAGGTGGAAAAAGTGACCTCCCATTCTGGTTTCGATTTCGCGGCTGTGCCGATTGAGAAAATCCATGATTTGCTGAGTCTGTTGGAGAGCGATACGACCGTGGTTGGTATCGATGAGGCGCAATTTTTCGATGCTGAGATTGTCCAAATTGTGGCAAGCCTGGCAAACCGCGGGTTACGGGTGATTGTTGCCGGTTTGGATACCGATTTCCGGGGTGAGCCTTTTGGCAGCATGCCTGTGCTGATGGCACAGGCAGAGCGAGTCGATAAACTTCAGGCAATTTGCATGGTCTGCGGTGAACCAGCCTGCCGCACGCAGCGCCTGGTCAATGGCAAACCTGCTCGCTATAACGATCCGATCATCATTGTGGGTGCCTCTGAAATGTATGAGGCGCGCTGCCGCAAACATCATGAAGTTCCCCGAGACTGAAGGACAAAACGGAATGGTTCAAGATTATCATGAATTCCTGGCAGAGGTCCTGATCTCTGAAGATGATCTTCAGCGCCGCATTCAAGAAATGGGCGAAGAAATAAGCCGTGATTATCATGGGGAAGATCAACTTCTGCTGGTTTGCATTTTGCGTGGCGGCGTGATGTTCCTGACGGATCTGATGCGGGCGATCAAGCATCCGCATGCCATTGAATTTATGGCGGTATCTTCTTATGGGGTGGGGAAACGCGAAACCAGCGGTCAGACTCGCATCACGTTAGATCTGAATACTGACATTCAAGATAAAAATGTAATTCTTGTCGAAGATATCATCGACAGCGGCCACACGCTGGCTTCGGTTTTGGAATTGCTTTCTCTGCGCAAACCGAAGAGCCTGAGCGTTTGCACCCTGCTGGATAAAGCCGAACGGCGCGAGGTGTACGTGCCCGTCAAGTATACGGGCTTTGTTATCCCGAATAAGTTTGTCTTCGGCTATGGGTTGGACATTGATGATTACTACCGAAATTTACCTTTCGTCGGTGTGGTAGATTTAAACAGGTACAAGCCTGCCTGAGAAAATTGATTAGCCATGACACTCCCTGCCGCCTTTGACCCGCTGGAGCTGCTTGAGAAAATCCGGTTGCATTTACAGGCAGGACAGCAAGCCTACCTTGTAGGCGGAGCCGTGCGCGATTTGTTGCGGCAAAAACCCGTGCACGACCTGGATTTTGCGGTTAGCGGAGATGTGCGCCGGTTGGCCCGCCAGGTTGCCAACGCATTGGATGGCGCCTTTTATGTGATGGATGCGGCGCGGGAAACCCTGCGCGTCATCTTAACCTCGCCGGGTGGTGAGCGGATTTTCCTGGATTTTGCTGCGCTGCGTGGTGAAAATCTATTGGAAGATTTGCGCGCCCGAGATTTTACAGTCAACGCCATCGCGATTGACTTGCGCAGCAGTGACCGGATTGTTGACCCGCTTGGAGGAGCAGAGGACCTGCGCCAGCGAATGCTGCGCGCTTGCGCGCCGGACAGCTTTCAGCAAGATCCGGTACGAATTTTGCGGGCGGTTAGACAGTCGCTGGAAATGGAAATGCGCATCACGCCTGAAACCTTGCGGCAGGCGCGGATTGCAGCTTCTCAACTTGGGCGCACCTCCGCTGAACGCCAGCGCGACGAGCTGTTCCGCATGCTTGAGGGCCGCCGTCCTGATTCTGCGCTGCGCTTGCTGGATGCCCTTGGCGTTTTGGAGCATGTGTTGCCAGAAATGAAAGCCCTTCAGGGGGTGACGCAAAGTAAACCACACACGCTGGATGTGTGGGAGCACACCTTGAAGGTGATGGATTGGCTTGGCCGATTGATGAGCGTTCTGGTTGGCGATTATGTAGAAGATTCGGCCTCTGATTTATTATTGGGATTGGCTGTCCTGCGGCTGGGCCGTTTCCGCCATCAGTTTTCTGCCCATATCAAACAACAACTTGTTCCAGATCGTGGGTTGAGAGCTTTACTGATGCTCGCCGCGGCATATCACGACGCCGGCAAGCCGGTTACACGAACGGTGGATGCGGATGGTCGCATCCGTTTTCTGGGGCATGAACAGGTTAGCCAGCAAATGGTGGAAGCATGCGGCGCACGGTTGGCATTGAGCAGCGCAGAAATCGGGCGGCTATCCACGATCATCAAAGGGCACATGCGCGTGCATCAACTTGCAGACGGCTGCCAGACGATTTCACGAAAGGCAATTTACCGTTATTTTCGCGACCTGGGCGCATCGGGGGTCGACGTGTGCTTGTTGAGTCTGGCCGATACCCTGGCGACATACGGTGTCATGTTGGAAACTGAGGTTTGGCAGCGCGAACTGGACGCATGCCGGGCATTGTTGGAAGCGTGGTGGGATACCTCTGAAGCCGTGGTGAGGCCGCCGCGGTTGGTAAACGGCGATGATATCATGGTACACTTTCAACTGGCAGCTGGACCGCAGGTCGGCCGCATCCTGGAGGCGATCCGGGAGGCGCAGGCCGAGGGCTTGATCGTTGATCGTGATGCTGCGCTGAGGTTTGCAGGCGAGTGGTTGCAAGCAAATTCAGCGGCAGAAGGAGAGCATTAATGGACTTGGTACCGGTGGAATTGTTTTATGAGGAATATGGGCAGGGGTTTCCAGTTATTCTTCTGCATGGATTTCCGCTGAACCGCACCATCTGGATGCCTGTTGTTGAACGGTTGAAAGGGGTTGCACGCGTCATAACGCCCGACCTGCGCGGCCACGGCAAATCGCCTGTCACAGATGGCGATTATTCCATGCGCTTGATGGCCGAAGATGTGCATGCTTTGATGACCCGGTTGGATATTTCTAAAGCCATCCTGGTGGGACATTCCATGGCCGGATATGTAAGCCTGGCGTTCGCGCGTGCCTATCCTGGCCACCTGGCCGGGTTAGCGATGATTGCCAGCCAGGCAGAAGCAGATTCGCCTGAAAGGCGCCAGGGACGCTACATCGCTGCCGAGGAAGTGGGACGGAAAGGCGTCCGATCGTTAGTGAAAGGCATGCTGCCCCGGCTCACCTCTCGTCAGGATTTGGCTGCTGAACTGGCTGATATCATGATGAAAACCCCGAAAAAGGGCGTAATTGGTGCGCTGAGAGGCATGGCCGAGCGCCCCAATGCATTGGAATGGTTGTCAGAGATTCAGGTTCCGACCGTGGTGATTGCAGGCGAAAAGGATGCAATTATTCCAATTGAGCGCGCCCGTACGATGACACAGATGTTGGTTCGCAGTTGGCTGGTGGAAATACAGGATGCAGCCCACATGCCTATGCTGGAAGCGCCGCAGGAAGTCGCAGATGCATTGAAACAATTGCTTGAGATGGCTGAAGCCTAAATCAAAAATGTCCCCTGTTGGCAGGAGGACATTTTTTAGCAAAATTATGGATATATTTCCTTAAGCATTGGTTCGTAAAAGCAAGTGCAACCATGCGGGCAAGAGCAACCTTTCACCGGTAAAACGGGTACCTCATCTTTTGGATAAGTTCCCTCCACAGCCTGACAAGCAGGACAAGCATCTGCCGGAACCACCAGTCGAATGACGAGAACGCGCGGATTTTGACGCAGACGCTTCAAGGAGACGGCTGTGGTGGATAATTCCTGCAGGTCGGCGCCGCAGTTTGGACAAATGACAACAGAATCACCCGATAATGTGTTGCAGCGTGAACAGGTTTGCACGGCTCCCTCTCTCGAGATAATTTCACTCATTTTACTACAATTTGATGTTCATTTAATTGTAAAAACCATCTGTGGTTGATCACAGATGACCATGATGTTGTCAGGGGGAGATATTTATGTTGAGACGTAGGTGCTCAGGTTCAATTGCTCGATATGTTTTCTTCGCACCAATTTATTGATGTGCGCGATGAGCGCAGAACTGGGCACCGGTTTGATCAAATAATCGTCTGCGCCAGCGTCCAACGCAGCGGCGACCAAACCTGGCGTATCCAAAGCCGACAAAATGATGATGGGCACGTTGCTGAAAGTGCGGATTTCTTTGCAAACCTGCCAGCCGTCCATTTCTGGCATCATCAGGTCCAACAGGATGATGTCTGGGGTGTGTTGTCGAACTTGAGCAATGCCATCCATGCCAGTATTTGCCGCCACAACCTTTGAGTTGGTGGGTTGCAGCAGGAGTTTCAGCAATTCGGTCATTGCCGGGTCATCATCGATGACGAGGATGTTCATTCGTTGCTCCGATGTGGGCTTGATTGGGCATACCCCAATTATCTTACAAGTTCCTTGAAAGCTACCTTGCAAGTGGTTTACAGTAAATTTTCATTTTTGATTGCCTCTAGATAGATAAAAATAAATAGATCATCCCGCGATCTCACGATTCAGACGCACTTCAGTCCCCCTGCCTTTGTGAAACAATTATCTAATGGTATAATTACATACTTAATGGGTTTTCTAACCGATTATCCCTGAAAAGGGTTAAACTTCGTTTTAGTTACTAGGAGGATCCGATGGTTTCTAAGAAATGGGTATATTTATTCCACGAACTCGACCAGGCAGAAAAATACGTAGGTGGTGATTGGGAACGGGTTCGCGGTCTTCTGGGTGGTAAGGGTGCCAACCTGGCAGAAATGGTGCGCATCGGCGTGCCTGTTCCTCCGGGCTTTACGGTGACCACCGAAGCCTGCAACGCGTACCAGGAAACCAATAAGTTCCCTGAAGGACAGTGGGAACAGATGATGGATGCCCTGAAGGATGTGGAAAAGGCAACGGGCAAGAAGTTCGGCGGCTTGGAGAATCCGCTGCTGGTTTCGTGCCGCTCTGGCGCCAAGTATTCCATGCCCGGCATGATGGACACGGTTTTGAATATTGGCCTGAACGACAAAACCGCCGAGGCGATGGTTGCCCTGACCAAAAATGAACGCTTTGTATATGACTCGTACCGCCGCCTGATCCAGATGTTTGGTTCGGTGGTGTTGGGCATGCCCGATGAAGCCTTTGAAGATGTGCTGGATGAGTACAAAGCGATCAAGGGCTACAAGCTGGACACCGACCTCAATGCTGAAGACCTGAAAGAATTAGTGGCGGAGTTCAAGAAAGTTACCCGCAAGCACAAAGGCTTTGACTTCCCGCAGGATCCGCTGGAGCAGATGCGCCTGGCGACTGAAGCAGTCTTCAAATCCTGGCAGGGCAAGCGCGCCGTGGATTACCGCCGCGCGACCGGTATCCCCGATGATCTGGGTACGGCTGTCAACATCGTGACCATGGTCTTCGGTAATATGGGCAATGATTCCGGTACTGGCGTTGCCTTTACCCGCAACCCGGCAGACGGCGAGAAGAAAATGTACGGCGATTACCTGCTGAATGCCCAGGGTGAAGATGTGGTGGCTGGCATTCGCAACACTGAAAAGATTGAAAACATGGCCAAGGATCTGCCCGAAGCATACAAGCAATTCATGGAGATCACCGCCAAGCTCGAGTTGCATTACAAAGACATGCAGGACGTTGAATTCACCGTGGAGCGCGGTCGCCTTTGGATGCTGCAAACCCGCAGCGGCAAGCGCACAGCCCGCGCCGCCGTGAAGATTGCGGTGGACATGGTGAATGAAAAGTTGATTGACAAGCAGGAAGCCATCAATCGCATCAGCCCTGAACAGGTGGATACCCTGCTGCACCCGCAATTTGATGATGCCACCAAAAAACTGGCCAAGAAGGAAGGTCGTTTCTACGCCAGCGGCGTGAACGCTTCGCCGGGCGCCGCAGTCGGCCGCATCTACTTTGATGCTGATACCGCGGAAAAGATGGCAAAAGAAGAAAAGCAGGACGTGATCATGGTTCGTCCGTTCACCAAACCGGATGACGTTCACGGTATGCTGGCTGCCAAGGGCATCCTGACCAGCGAAGGCGGCGCGACATCGCATGCAGCCGTTGTGGCCCGCCAGTTCGGTGTGCCTTGCGTGGTGGGTGCATCTGCAGTCAAGATTGACCTGGACAAGCGTCTCATGGTTTGCAACGGCGTGGTTGTAAAAGAGGGTGAATGGATCTCTGTTGACGGCGGAAGCGGTGAAGTCTTCATTGGAAAATTAAACCTGACCGTGCCGTCGCTGGAAGAACAGACTGACCTGCTGACTTTGCTTAACTGGGCGGATGAAATTTGCGCTCAACCGGGTATTCGCCAGGGGAACGGCCCAAGCACCGGTCTGCAGGTGTGGGCAAATGCCGACTATCCAAAGGATGCTCGCCGCGCTCGCTCATACGGCGCAAAGGGTATTGGTCTGTGCCGCACGGAGCACATGTTCTTTGAAACTGAACGTCTCCCTATCGTTCAGCGCATGATCCTGGCCAAGACCAGCGAAGAGCGCACCGAAGCGTTGAATGAACTGCTGCCGATGCAGCGTGCTGATTTTGATGGCCTGTTCGATGCGATGGATGGACTGCCTGTAATCATTCGCTTGATTGATCCGCCGTTGCATGAGTTCCTGCCCTCAGCCGATGAACTGAAAGAGAAGATCATCACTACCCGCCTTCAGAACACAGCCAGCTACTTGCTGGGCAAGGGTGAGGGCAAGGAAGTGGCTGCTCTTGAGAAGTTGCTGGCTGCGGTGGAAGCGCTGCACGAAAGCAACCCGATGATGGGCCTTCGCGGCGTCCGCTTGAGCATTGTGATGCCCGAAATCGTTGAGATGCAGGTGCGCGCGATCTTTGAAGCGGCCGCCGATTGCACCCTGCGCGGCATCAAGGTCAAGCCTGAGGTCATGATCCCGTTGACTGGGCACATTAACGAGCTCAAGTGGATCCAGCCGCGTCTCATCTCGATCGCGCAGAAGGTCATGGATGAAAAGAAGGTCCAATTCAGCTACAAGTTCGGGACCATGATTGAAATCCCACGCGCCGCTGTAACAGCTGGCGAGATTGCCTCTGTGGCTGAATTCTTCTCCTTTGGTACCAATGATCTGACTCAAATGACCTTTGGTTACAGCCGCGATGACGCTGAACGCAGCTTCCTTGTTCAGTATGTTGAATCCGGTATTCTGCCAAAGAATCCATTCCAGACGCTGGATCAGGATGGTGTTGGCCGGTTGATGATGATGGCGGTCAACGATGGCCGCAAGACCCGCCCTGACCTGGAGGTTGGTATCTGCGGTGAACATGGCGGAGATCCCGCAACGATCGAATTCTGCCACAAGATTGGCCAGAATTATGTAAGTTGCTCCCCCTTCCGTGTTCCGATTGCACGTTTGGCAGCTGCCAAGGCGGCCATCAAGCACGCCTCCGGCAAGGTCAATACCGACCTCTAAATTCAGAATAGTTACCTGATTAAAAACACCTTCCCTCTCTATAGGCTTATGGAGAGGGAAGGTCTTTAATATTTAAGCTTACTAATCTGTTAATTCCGCGACACATTTTCATAAAACTGTATCGAGTACAATTAGTCATTCACGCATGCAAGCCTGGGGAGGACAATACATGGCACAATCTGAATTAAGCCCGGAAACAACCAGCGCGCCGGTTGAAAACATTTTGATTTCTGGTCTTCAGAAACATCTCGGCTTTCGAGGTTCAGCCGGGGTGGCTCTGGCCGGTTGTCTGGGTTTGGCAGAATTGTTGCCTCTTGGAATTGGGATGGGCCTGTGGCCCTCTGTCGATATGGTTAAGGTCGTTGCTATTGCAATTGGTGTAAACCTTTTTATTGTCCTTCTTTACACGCTGATCAGCGCAGCTGCGCCGCTTTCGGGCGCGGATTATGTGTTTACAAGCCGCGTTTTACCGGCGCCTTTTGCTTTTGCCGGTTTTTTCTGCCTGGTCATTGCTGCAGCGTTGGCGGTTGGGGGGCTGGCCGTCTTGGTTTCGCAGGCCGTAATGACTCCTTTCTTGTTGTATTCAGCTACCCAGTTTCAAAACTCGAACCTGGCTGACTTCGCGATTGCTATGACGCAACCGCAGGGCTCCATTATTGCCGGAACGGTGATTGTATTTCTGGCCTTCCTAATCGCTGTACTTTCTCCCAAAACTAACAGAAGAGTTTTGTTTGTTTTATTGGCATTGGGGCTGGCAGGCTGGGCTGCCATTATCTTCCAATTGCTCAGCGCCGATTCTGCTGGTTTTGCCAGCCGTTGGGATAATGTCGTTGGGCAGGGGAGTTTTGCGGGCCAAATATCTGCCGCACGGGCGCTTTCCTTGATGTTCACCACAACGCCGTCGCCGCTGTTTCTGGCTGGCATTCCATTGGGTTTCCTGATTTTCTTTGGCGCACGGCTGCCTGCACTCCATTCGGAAGAAATCCAGGGAAGCCCGACAAAATCAACCCTGTGGGGCGGTTTGCTGGCTTTGTTGGTGAGTGGAGGGTTAGCGGTCGTTACCCTGTTGCTGCTCTCACGTTTGTTGCCAGGCGATTGGATGGCAGCCGAAAGCCATCTGTATCTGTACAACAACCAGCTAGAGAAGCCGGCTCTCCCCTGGCTGCCATTTTATGCCGTATTACTGCAGCCGAACTATCCGCTATTTGTCGTTTCCTCGATAGGTCTTTTGGCTGCATCGCTTGCTGCCCTGCAGGTCATCATTCGCGCCTTTGGACGAACGGTTTTTGCCTGGGCCCGAGATGGTTTTTTGGTCGAATTGGCTCGCTACGTTCACTCGGGTAATCACAATCCCCTGGTCACCACGATGCTATTTACAATTGTTGCCCAAATTGGCGTCTCTATTGCTGCAACTGTCGGGGCCATGAAAACGCTGAATTCATCCATGTTTGCGCTGGTGTGTGCGCAAATTTTTCCTGCGCTGGCAGCAGTGTTTTATCCGCTGGCAAGAAGGCGCTGGCTCAAACACGGCGATGCAACCGTAGGCAAGGTTCCCCCTGTATTACTGACCTTTTTAGGACTGCTTACGTTGGCATTCCTGGGCTGGACCATTGCCACAACTTTTATCTATCCAGCTCAAGGCGCGGCGATCAACAGATTGGATTTATTTATCCTGGGCGGTGGATTTGTGGTCGGGCTGATTATGTTCTTCTGGCAAGCGATTAATTTTCGCAAGCACGGAGAGAGCTTTTTCCAATCCTTCAGGCAAATTCCCAAAGAGTAATTAAGCCAGGACCGTACAAATACACACCGGACATGCTGCCTGCATGTCCGGTGTGTATTTTTCGCGTGTACAGAATTATTATTAAACTCTAAATGTCACCACTAGATTTGTATTATACAAGTTTTGTAAAATATATATGATTTGCGTGCAAATGAAAATTGATTCTGGTATAATTTCGTAAATTAATTATTAGGATAAATTATCTCGTAATTATGTCTTTGTCCAGGCATTATTGCGAGAATGACGAGGTCGCATCATTGCAGGAGGAACTCCAAAATGGAGAAACAGGAATACCTAGACTTGTATCACCAAATGGTTGCCATTCGTAGAATGGAAGAGCGTGCAGCCGAGCTTTATCAGCAAGGAAAGATCGGCGGTTTTTTGCACCTGTACATTGGCCAGGAAGCAGTATCCACTGGCTTGATTGCGCCGCGGACACCCGACGACCGCGTTATCACAGCATACCGTGATCACGGCGTGGCCTATAATTCTGGACTCTCGGCGCGTGAAATTATGGCAGAACTGCTGGGGAAAGCGACGGGTTGCTCCAAAGGCAAGGGCGGTTCGATGCACATGGCTGATGTCAAGAAGAATTTTTGGGGCGGGCATGCCATCGTGGGGGCGCACTTGCCATTGGCTGCCGGACTGGCGCTTGGTGATCTGTACAGCAAAACGCCGGGCGTGACGATTTGCATGTTTGGAGACGGCGCAACCAATATTGGCTACTTTCATGAAGCGCTCAATCTTTCAAAGGTCTGGAATTTGCCGGTGCTGTGGGTGTGTGAGAATAACCAGTACGGGATGGGCACTTCAGTTGAACGCGCCTCGGCGGTTTCGGAAATACGTCAGAAGGCTGAGGGCTACGGCATACAGAATGCTCAGGTGGATGGAATGAATGCTCTCAAAGTGCGCGAGGCCAGCGCGAAGATGCTCTCAGAAATCCGTGCTGGCGGCGGTCCGCGCTTCCTGGAGATTAATACCTATCGCTTCCGCGGACATTCAATGGGCGACCCGGAACGATACCGCAAAGCAGATGAAGTTCACCGCTATCAGGAAAATGACCCGATTGGCATGTTCCGAAAACATATCATTGAAAATGGCATCGCCAGCGAAGACGAGATCATCAAACTGGAAGATGCAATCGAAGAAGAAGTGCGCGACGCGGTGGAATTCGCTGAAAACAGCCCGGAACCCGCGCCCGAAGAACTTTTCACCAACGTTTACGTCGAGACCTACTAGGAGGTGGGAATATGGCACGGTTAACCATGCGAGAAGCCATTTCCCAGGCATTATGGGAAGAAATGGAACGCGATCCCAAGGTTTTCATCATGGGAGAGGAAGTTGGCGTGTGGGGTGGAACCTACGCCGTGACGAAGGGGTTTTATGATCACTTTGGCGCCGAGCGTGTGCGGGATACACCTATTTCGGAAGCAGCGATCATCGGCGCCGGGATCGGTGCTGCGCTGACCGGTCTGCGCCCGGTCGCCGAGTTGATGACGATTAATTTTGCCTTTTCGGCGATGGATCACATCGTCAATGAGGCCGCGAAGATGCACTACATGTTTGGCGGACAGATGGTGCTGCCGTTGGTCATTCGGACAGTTGGCGGCGGCGGGCGGCAATTGGGCGCCACACATTCGCAGACGCCCGATGCCATTTTTGCGCACTTTCCTGGCCTGGTGGTGGTTGCTCCGGGAACCCCAGCAGATGCCAAGGGTCTGCTCAAAGCAGCCATCCGCAGCAACGACCCGGTCATGTTCATCGAGCATGCCACGCTGTATCAGACGCGCGGCGAAGTGCCGGAAGGCGATTACATCGTTCCGATTGGCAAATCAACCGTCCAGCGGCCTGGCAAGGATGTCACCATCGTGACTTACAGCAAGATGCTTGAGCTGTCACTTAAGGCGGCTGACCAGCTGGCCAAAGAAGGCGTTGAGGCTGAAATTGTAGACCTGCGCACGCTGCGTCCGCTGGATATGGATCCGGTGATCGAATCTTTCAAGAAAACCAACCGTGCCGTGATTGTGGAAGAGGGTTGGAAATCCTACGGGGTCGGATCGGAAATCTCTGCCCGAATTTATGAGGAGGCTTTTGATTACGTCGACGCTCCAGTCAAGCGTGTTGCCCAAAAGGAAGTTCCTCTTCCGTACAACCGCACGCTGGAACAATCCGCCATCCCGAACGTTGAAGATATCATTCAGGCAGTGAAGGAGGTGCTGTGATGGCTGATATTGTCACCATGCCCAAGCTGGGTTTTGACATGGCCGAAGGCACGTTGGTGCGCTGGGTGAAAGCTGAAGGCGAAACCGTCAACAAGGGCGAAATTCTGGCCGAAATTGAAACGGATAAAGCTACAGTTGAAGTCGAGTCCAGCTTTTCCGGCATCCTGCACAAGCAATTAGTGGAGCAGGGTGCCATTGTTCCGGTGAGCACGCCCATTGCCGTGATCGCCCAGCCGGGTGAAAAAGTCGAGGATATTCCAGGGAGTGCTCCGGCGGTGAAAGAAGAAAAGCCAACCGCGCCTGCTGAGGAGAAATCAGTGCAGGTTGCGATGTCACAGGTAGTCGTGACGCCTGTCGGAATGGTAAAAATTTCGCCGCTGGCAAAACGCATTGCCGCTCAAAACGGAATCGACCCGCGTTCATTGCAGGGCAGCGGTCCGGGCGGCCGGATTGTAAAACGCGACGTGGAAGCAGCTTTGCTTTCACCCCAGCTCACCGTGCCGACCGCTGCTCCTGCACAGGCTGCCGAACCGAAAGTGGCCGCACCTCCGCTGCCAGTCTGGCAGTCCGGTGGAGCGGTGATGGAAGACCAACGCATTCCGGTGGATAAACTGCGCGGGATTATTGGCAAGCGCATGGTCGAATCGAAGCAGAATGTGCCGCATTTCTATGTGACCCATGAGATCGACATGGATGCGGTGATGAACCTGCGCAAGCAAATCAACGCATTGCTGCCGGACGAACAGAAATTATCGGTGAACGATTTCATTGTAAAGGCTGTTGCGCTGGCACTGCGTCAGTTCCCAGGAATCAATGCATCGTTAGCTGGAAATGAAATATTACGCCACGGTCGTGCCAATGTGGGCGTGGCGGTGGCGATGGACTCTGGCCTGATCACAGTGGTTGTAAAGGATGCTGATATCAAGCCGCTGCGCCTAATCTCTGCTGAGGTAAAGGATATGGTTGCCAGAGCTCGGGCTGGAAAAGTACGCCCGGATGATATTGAGGGTTCGACTTTTTCGATCAGCAACCTGGGCATGTACGATGTGGATGAGTTCAGTGCCATCATCAATCCACCCGAAGCCGCTATCCTGGCGGTGGGATCAGCCAAACAAGTTCCAGTCGTCAAGGACGGCATGATCGTTGTGGGAACGCGTATGAAGGCCACCATTTCCGCTGATCATCGCGTGACCGACGGCGCTGAAGCAGCGAAATTTATGCAGGCACTCGCGCTCAATCTGGAAGAGCCAATGCGGCTGATGATTTAAAATCAATTCTGAGCTAAACAGCGGCAAAGTAAACGGCTTTGCCGCTGTTTTTTAAGGCGCCCGTTCGTAGAGAAGTCGATAAATATTCATGAATTCAGCAATCTGGCGGATATATAAGCGGGTTTCGCTGAAACGGATGATCTCGAGGAACAGGTCCGGGTCGCCGCCGGAGAGATTGTACCAGATGGCTGAATTCCCTGGCCCGGCATTGTAGGCGGCCAGGGCGGGATACAGGTCTCCGCCAAAATAATCGCGCTGGTTAGCCAGGTAACGCGCACCCAGGCGCAAATTGACTGCCGGAAGAAAGAGGTCGGTGTCGGTATAATTTTCCGGCCAGTTCATTCGGGCGGCAACTTCAGCGCCGGTGGCTGGCATAAGCTGCATCAGCCCGCGCGCGCCAGCAGAAGACCGCGCATAGCCTTCAAACATACTTTCCTGGCGGATGACGCTGAGCAGGAGCAGGGGATGTAGATTGTTTTCCTGCGCCGCGGCGAGCACCAGGTCTTTGAAATACACACCAAAGCGGATGTGATTGAAAAACACCGGCGCGTCCAAGGTGGAAGCATCGTCCAGGCTGGCCAGGTTGAGAATCTGTCGGCTGGAAAGGATTGCCAGGCGGTAGAAACCCAAGTCAAGCAGTTGATTGGTCAGACGGTAAGTTGCAACTGGATCGGATTGGACGGCCTGCCGTAGACTGTCGAACTCATTCAGCGATTCGTTGAGCAGACCCAATTTCCAAAAGGACATGGCGCGCTTCAATCGGTCATCCTCGGCCAGTTCTCCAAGGCTGCCCAGATCGACCTCTGGACCCAGGTTAAAGGTTGCACGCATCCATTGTTCTGCGGCGGCGCGCTCCAGGTTCAAGTCGTAGGCCAGATCGTAATATTGCGGCGGGCGGAATTCAGGTGTTCCTTCCAGCAATTCACGCGCCCGCTCACTATAATAACCTGTTGGATCCAGCGAGGCGGCCTGCTGCCAGGTCTGGTTGGCTTTGTCTGCGTTGCCCTGGGCGGCCTGGGATTTGCCGATCCACAGATAGGCTGCTGATTGGTCGTTTGGGGCGGAAGAAAGCACCAGGGTGCGCTGAAAAAGCACTTCAGCCTGTGAAAAATTGCCCAGCCTGTATTGCGTAATACCTGAAAGGAACAGTGCCTGATAACTATTCGCGTAACCGGGATATTCGTTAAACACGCGTTCCCAAGTGGCTGCTGCGCTGGTCAGACGACCATTGCGCTCCTGGATGCGCGCAGCCTCGAAGAGCATATCTGGCGCGTTGGCATCATCCGGGTACAACTGGGCGAAACCAAGCAATGTATCGGCTGCGCCCTCATAATCCCCCAGGTACGCCCACTGCGTATAGGCTTTTTCTTTCCAGGCCTCTATCCAGAAACGGTCGCCGGGGTGGTCCTTAATCAATGCATCCCATTCGGCAATTTCCGCCTGGATCTGGTTGGTGTTGCGCAGCGCCAGCGCGCGGTAATAATGCGCGGTGCCGTCATGTTCAGCCGTAGTGTCCAGATATGATTTGAACAAATCCACTGCCACCCCGTACTGTCCGGCAAAGTAATCTACCAATGCCCGGTTGAGCAGGTCCACCTTGACACCCGCATCGACCAACCAGACGAGCGCTGAATAAGAATCATACGCTCGCGGGTAATTGTTGACCGAATCCAGGTAGCGCGCCTCGGCCTGTTCGGGCATACCCAGTTCCTGGTAAATTTGTCCGGCCAGCAGGTTCACCTGGGCTTTGGTGAAATCATTGTTCGCGGCGTCATAAACTGCCAGGTAAATGCGCAGGGCATTGGTATAATCCTGCATGCCGGCGTAGGCTCGACCGATCTTCACCATTAAATTCACGTCTGCGGCATAGGTTTCGGTCTGGGATGCGCCTTCAAAAGCCTTAACAGCTGCGCTGTAATTACCGGCTTGCATATACAAATCGCCTAACTGCACACGCAGGTACCCTTCGATTGGGGTCTCGCCAGCGGCCAGAAAGGCTTCCAGGTAAGCGGCAGCCTGAGCGGGGTCGCCTTTCTCAAGGGCAGCCTGGGCAAGGAAATAAAGTGCTTCTCTGGCTGCGTCGGTTTCGCTGAACTGTGTCCCCACCTGTTCAAGTTTGGCAATTGCCAGGTCGACGTTGTCGCGCTGCAATTGCACACGGGCTTCGCCCAACCGGGCAGCGGCCTGCACCTGCGGGTCGTCGCTCTGGTTAAAGGCCTTCTGGTATTCGCTTTCGGCCAGGTCATTTTGGCCCAGGAACAAAGCCCGGTCGGCCTGGTCAATGCGCACGGCTGGCTGCGGAGTGGGCGTGGACGGTGCAGGTGAAGGGGTTGGCGATTGGGACGGTAGCAGCGTTTCTATTACCGACATATCTACAGTTGGCGATGGCGTCGCCTGCTGCAATTGGCTCAATCCAGGAAGATTGCAGGCCAGCGAAACAAGCAACAGAGTCGATAAAGCAGCCACAATCGAGAATTTTGATTTCATATATAAGCCTTATACTGGAAGGTGTGACACCTGTCAATGCTTTGACAAAGCGGGATTGTCATGTTAAACTAAATAAGCTATACTCCGACGCTCTCTCTGGAGGGCGTCTTTGTGTGTGTATTGATGCGAACCGTCTTTTGGGATGATGCTGCCTGCCAGGTGAAGATGATCGACCAGCGTGCGTTACCGGCGCGGCTGGTTGTGGTGGCTTACAATACGCCGGATGAGGTGGCTAAAGCCATCCGCAATATGACCGTGCGCGGCGCGCCGGCAATTGGCGCAAGCACAGCATTTGGTATGGCCTTGGCTGGTCTGCGCTCGCATGCTGGTGATCTTTCTGCCTGGCGTGACGATATGCGCCTGGCAGCCTCCCTTCTAAAGGCATCCCGCCCAACAGCTGTAAACCTGGCCTGGGCAGTAGATCGAGTGATGCGCATAGTTAATAAGGACGAAGAATTGGAATCGCTGCGCGCACAGGTGCTGGTTGAGGCAAAAAAGATCGCAGATGAAGATGTGGCTGTGAATAAGCGCATGGCCGAGTGGGGCAGCACCCTGATCAATGACGGCGATACCATCATCCATCACTGCAATACGGGCGCTCTGGCAACCGTCGATTGGGGCACAGCGTTGGGTGCAATCCGCACTGCCCACCAACAGGGTAAGCGTATTTTTGTTCTGGTGGACGAAACCCGCCCGCGGCTGCAAGGCGCGCGCCTGACCGCCTGGGAATTGCAGCAATATGGCATTCCTTTCGCAATTATCAGCGACGGTGCGGCTGGCCATTTTCTGCGAACAGGCCAGGCGCAAAAAGTTTTTTTTGGAGCTGACCGGGTTGCTGCAAACGGGGATGTGGCCAATAAAATAGGGACATACATGCTGGCGCTGGCTGCAAGTAGCAACGGCGTGCCAGTATATGCGGTGGCGCCATCATCGAGCATTGATCTCAACGTTCCAGACGGCGATCAGATTCCCATCGAGGAACGTGCTGCAGAAGAGGTTCTAAACATCCAGGTGGGCGGAGAGCGCGTGACACCCGAAGGCGCGGATGCCCGCAACCCTGCTTTTGACATCACTCCGAACAATTGCCTGACGGCCATCGTGACCGAATATGGTATTGTGTATCCGCCTTTTAGCGAGAATTTACCGCGCGTTTTGCACTCGGATTTTTGATTTGGCAAAGGAAAGAATTGCATGACGATTGTTTGTACAGGTTCCATCGCGTATGATTATTTGATGACGTTCCCGGGCAAATTCCGCGATCAGCTGATTGCGGATAAGCTTGAGAATGTCAGCCTCTCGTTCCTGGTCGATTCGATGGTCAAGCAACGCGGCGGCGTGGCACCGAATATTGCTTACACTCTGGCGCTGCTTGGCGACCGTCCGGCAGTGATGGGAACGGTCGGCGAAGACTTTGGCGAATACCGCGACTGGCTTGAATCCCAGAATATTGACACCACGCTGATCAAAGTCATCCAGGGCAAGTTTACCGCCTCATTCTTCGCGAATACTGACTTGGTCAATAACCAGATTAGCAGCTTTTACACCGGTGCCATGGCGCACGCTTCTGAAATCAGCCTGCGTGATTTGCCCAATAAACCGACATTGGTGGTGATTTCGCCCAACGATCCCCAGGCGATGTACCAATACTCGCTCGAATGCCAGGAACTTGGTATTCCCTATCTGTTCGATCCCAGTCAGCAGGTAGCACGCAATCCTGGTGACCAATTGCTGGTGGGCGTGAAAGGTGCGCAAAGCCTTTTTGTAAACGAGTATGAATTTGAATTGTTGCAGAAGCACACCGGCTTGAGCGAACAGGAGATCCTGAAGCATGTCGAGTTCATGGTCGTGACCTGCGGCGAGCGGGGAGCCAGAGTTTATGCCGGTGGGCAAGTATACTTAATTCCTACCGTGCCTCCAGCACAGATCGTCGATCCTACCGGCGTGGGAGATGCCTTCCGGGGTGGGTTCCTGCGCGGATATACGCTGGGTTTCGACTGGCCAGTTTGCGGCCGCATGGGCTCGCTTGCGGCGACTTATGCCCTTGAACAGCGCGGCACGCAAAATCATTATTACACGCTGGATGAATTTGTTGCCCGGTACCGCCAACATTTTGATGATCAGGGCGTCCTGGACGCCTTGCTTGCGAATTCTTGATTTTTGTTGTGGAGGATATAGGATGTCCAATTTTGACGTCAAAGATGTTAAACTGGCCGAAGGCGGCCGCCGCCGCATGGACTGGGCAGCCCGTGAAATGCCTGTGCTGCGCGCCATTCGCGACCGGTTTGCCAAAGAACGCCCGCTGGCCGGTCTGCGCGTTTCGGCTTGCCTGCACGTGACCACCGAAACTGCCAACCTGATGACCACTTTGCAAGCTGGTGGCGCCGATATCGTTTTGACTGCTTCCAATCCGCTTTCGACCCAGGATGATGTCGCTGCCGCTCTGGTCAGCCATTATGAGATCCCGGTTTTTGCGATCAAGGGCGAAGACAATGTGACTTATTACAAGCACATCCGCGCCGCATTGGATCACAAACCCCATATGACCATGGACGATGGCGCTGACCTGGTGAGCACGCTACACAAGGAACGCCGTGAGCTGCTGCCCAACATCCTCGGCGGCACCGAGGAAACCACCACGGGCGTCATCCGCCTGCGTGCCATGGCCGCTGACAATGCGCTGACCTTCCCGATCATCGCCGTCAATGATGCCATGACCAAGCACTTCTTCGATAATCGCTACGGTACCGGTCAATCGACCCTGGACGGAATCATCCGTGCCACCAACGTGCTGCTTGCAGGCAAGACCTTTGTTGTCGCTGGTTACGGCTGGTGCGGCCGTGGTCTGGCCAGCCGCGCGCGCGGAATGGGTTCGGATGTGGTTGTAACCGAAGTAGATCCATTGAAAGCGCTGGAAGCGGTCATGGACGGCTTCCGGGTGATGCCGATGGAAGAAGCGGCCAAGATCGGCGACATTTTCTGCACGGTCACCGGAGATATCAACGTCATCGACGCACACCACTTTGCAGCGATGAAGGACGGCGCGATCGTGGCCAATTCTGGCCACTTTAACGTGGAAATCAATATCCCCGCGCTAAAGGAAATGTCCACTGGCGTCAAGCTGGTGCGTCCCTTTGTTGAAGAGTATCAGCTCAAGGACGGCCGCTCGATCTTTATTCTTGGTGAAGGCCGTCTGATCAACTTGGCTTCAGCCGAAGGGCACCCCGCCAGCGTGATGGATATGAGCTTTGCCAATCAGGCATTGAGTGCAGAGTACATGGTCAAGTATGGCAAGACGCTTGAGAAGCGCGTGTATTCCGTGCCGGAAGACATTGACAAGGAAATCGCCCGGCTCAAACTGGAAGCCATGAAGGTCAAGATCGATACCCTGACCGCACAGCAGGTCGCTTACCTGGGCTCCTGGGAAGAGGGCACCTAAACCGTTTACGCGGTGTATCCAGGGGCTGTCCAAAAAGTAAACGGGCAGCCCTTCCCTTTTTTAAAGAACCATGATTCAATGGAGGAATGAGAAGAAAACCCGCAGCTCCCGTCTTCAAACCGTACGTGATGCACCAACAATATCTGCT